>ERZ1031114.1-NODE-1-length-268188-cov-178.183648_pt1 | contig 268188 bp, 231 predicted proteins | sample MGYA00518740_ERZ1031114 | MGnify/ENA primary metagenome ERZ1031114 (study PRJEB33719, sample SAMN04261276) | wastewater metagenome | biome: rural village; feature: human; material: feces | host: Homo sapiens | place: El Salvador | collected 2013-01-14 ... | reverse complement strand
CAACCCAAAACAACACACCCAAACGCTTGACAATGTATAGGAGCATCGAAATACAGGTGTCCAAGCCGTTCGACACGGAACCGGCCAACAGGGAACGTTCGAAATGCGAGCGGCTCCTGCGCCGCGCCGAGTTCTCCGTCGTCAAGGGCCTGGACGGCTACGACTTCTCGAACGTGAGGCTCCCGGACGGGTACGCGCTCGACGGTCTGCCGGACCTGGACTTCGTGCCCCGCGCGCAGGACCTGGTGTTCCACGGCAAGACCGGCAGGGGCAAGACCCGCCTCGCGATCGGCCTGGGCATGAGGGCCGTGGAACGGGGCCTGAACGTGCGGTTTCACCAGACCGCGGGGCTCGTGCTTCAGCTCGGCAAGGCCAAACGCGACGGGAGCCTCGACGCGATGCCGGGGACATCGGCAGGGCCGATCTGATCATATTGGACGAGTTCGGCTACGTGCCGTTCGACATCGACGGGGCGCGCCTGTTCCACCGGATCATCGCGGGCGGCTACGAGAGGCGGAGCATCGCGTCCGCCACGAACATCGGGTCCGGCGAATGGGGCACGGTCTTCGCGGACGACAAGCTCGCGGCCGCGATCATCGACGGGATAGTGCACCATGGACGTCTGCTCGAGTTCACCGGGCAGAGCCACCGCGCCGGCGAGGCGCTCATGTTCGGAAGGACGTCCGCCGGACCCGCGTCCGAACCCAAGGAGAAGACAAAGGAACAGGCCGGAACGCTCCTTGGCTAAAACCGAAAATGTTTCGTGACTAATCACGAAACGCCGACTTGACTAAATACACAAAACACATTCTTTGGACGTCTCAAGCAGGAGTCTTTCCATAAACGCAGCTTCGCGAACGTCCCATGGACTGGTTCATCGTCATGCTCGGCGACTGCATGGTCCGATACCGGGACAAGATGATCAAGACGGAGTCCGGACACGGGCATCATGGATCGTTGACGCGAGCTCGGCCTTGCGACATGATTGGCGGCGATGGAATCAACGATGAGTCCAACAAAACGTCACCATTCCCCTGCCGTACAACAAACATGACGACTTTATTAGAGCCTTCTGCTGTTTTCGTGGGTTAGAGGATGGGTGTTGGCAGGTGGATGGGTAGGCCGCTGCATCGGAGTTTGATCATGGCGATGAGATTGTCGACGTGGCGGAAGACGTAGGCCATGTGGATGGTGACCTTGATCTTGTCGTTGAATGCCTCGGGCCCGGCGTTGGAGTGGCCGAGTCAGATGGCCCCGAGGATGTCGTCCTCGCGTCCGCGGGTCTTCCCGCATGGTTCGACGATCTCGGGGATGCGGCTGTGTGAGGCCCGGAAGATCCATCGTTCCAGACCGGCCCCGGCTTGTCCGACGGGCCGGCGCGGGAGCGTCCCGGGGAGTTCCTTGGGTTGCCATGACCGGTAGGGCCGGCCCTTGGGATCTGTGTCCCCGAGCGCGGCGAGGGCCGTGTCCGGCCGTTCGGCGAGATCCTCCGGGTTCTTGAGCACGGCGTATCTGACGTCGCGCGTCGCCCCGGTCGCGGTCTTGTCGTTGCCGCACCGGGCCTGGTTCCGCAACCGTTTGCGCACCTGGTCGAGCGCATCGCTCATCCGGGAGACGATGCGGAACGGGTCCAGGAAGCGCCCGGCGTTCGGCGGGTGCTTCCTCACGCCGGCGTCGATCCGTATGGAGGCGCGCCGCTCGTCGGTCGGCTGTCGGAAGAACGGGCCGAGCGCCTCCTTGCCGTATCCGTCGTGCGCCCGGACGACCCGTTCGCGCTTATGGTCGACGGCCACGGTGATGCACGTGTGCCCCCTTCCCGTAGCTGGTCTCGTCCACGCCCATCGCGGTGAGACCGTCGAACATGGACGGCATCGAGGATTCCAAGCGGGCGGCGACCCTGCGCGCGATATGGCCGGCCGTCCTGCACGCGATGCGTGGGAATCCGCCCACGGTCTTCTGGTTGGCGGCCGCCACCGGCCACGCATACCCCATCCCGAAATCCCTGGTGAACCGGCTGCCCGGCTCCGCCCACGGCACTCGGGCGACCACCACGCCATGCTCCGCGCACGCCTCGCGCGGCGCCAAGCCCATGAGCTCGACCCCATGGCGGCCGAAGTCCTGGTGGCGCCGTCGCCGTCGCCGCCCCCGTCGTCGCACTCAGGGCACTTGCGCCCGCAGCGAACACCGGGGTGCCGCCTCCGGCACCGCACCCGGACCACCGGCGCGAGAGCGGGACGCAACGGGGAATCGTCCGCCGGCACGTCCTCAACGACCATGCCTTTGACGTTCGGCAATCGTTTGAATGGGCTCTTCGGCCAAGGCGCTTTCTTCGGTTGTGTTTCTTGGTCGAAAAACAAACCTGCAGGAAGCGCCCCTCACACATTGGAATTCAACGGCTCACCGACGAACCACCACCCACGAGAACAACAGAAGAGCCCTTTATCACTGCTCTGATAAACGGCGATTCCCCAACAGAAACACCGTATAATTCACTGAATTGACAAAGTTAGGTAATTCATTTTATTATCTATTATGTCAAGGGTGAAAACCCGTTGGGACAATCAAGCTTGCGAATAGTAAGCCAATAGCAAAGGAGCATTCCATGGGACTTTGGGACATCGACAAGATTCCATACGTCGGCCGTGAAAAGGGACCGCATGAGGGTCTGGCTTTCCATTATTACGATGCTGACAAGATCGTCGCCGGCAAGAAGATGAAGGATTGGCTGCGCTTCGGCGTTGCTTGGTGGCACACCTTCGACCAGCAGCTTGTTGATCCGTTCGGCACCGGCACCGCCCAGCGTCCGTGGTGTGGCAAGTACTCCGATTCGGAGGACGAGGCCTTGGCCAAGGTCGATTACGCTTTCGAGTTCTTCCAGAAGCTTGGCGTCGAATACTTCTGCTTCCACGACCGTGATATCGCTCCGGAAGGAGATACCCTGCGCGAGACCGACAAGAACTTGGACAAGGTCGTCGACAAGATCGAAGAGAACATGAAGTCCACCGGCATCAAGCTGCTGTGGAACACCTCCTCCCTGTTCACAAACCCGCGTTTCGTGTCCGGCGCCTCCACCTCCCCGTTCGCCGACATCTACGCCTATGCGGGCGGTCAGCTGAAGCACTCTTTGGAGATCGCAAAGCGTCTGGGTGCCGAGAACTACGTGTTTTGGGGTGGTCGCGAAGGCTACGAGAACCTGTGGAACACCCAGATGAAGCGAGAACAGGAGCACATGGCCAAGTTCTTCCACATGTGTCATGACTACGCAAAGGAAATCGGTCTGGACGCCCAGTTCCTGATTGAGCCGAAGGCCAAGGAACCGACGATGTTCCAGTACGACTTCGACGCCGCCACCGCCATTAACTTCCTGCGCACCTACGATCTGATGGATGTCTTCAAACTGAATTTGGAAGGCAATCACGCCAACCTAGCCAGCCACACCTACCAGCACGAGATTCGCACCGCCCGCGAGGCCGGCGTGCTCGGATCCTTGGATGCCAACCAGGGCGACAAGCTCATCGGCTGGGATATGGATGAATTCCCGACCGACCTGTACGAGACCTCCACCGTCATGTGGGAAGTCCTCGCTGAAGGCCAGATCGGCCCTCACGGCGGTCTGAACTTCGACGCCAAGCCACGTCGTACCTCCTTCACCGCCGAAGATCTGTTCCGATCCCACATCGCCGGCATGGACTCCTTCGCCGCCGGCCTTCTGGTCGCCGCCAAGATGCACGAGGATAAGGTCATCGAAGACCTGCAGGCCGAGCGCTACAGATCCTTCGATTCCGGCATCGGCGCGACCGTCGAGAATGGCAGTGCCTCCTTAGTTTCCTTGGAGGAGTACGCTCTGGATATTCCCCAGTCCAAGCTTATTGAGGCCACCAAATCTGATCATCTCGAGTCCGTCAAGGCCACGATCAACAACTACATGATCGACGCCTTGGCCGAGGCGTGAGCCGAATCAGGAGTTTCCGTCAGGACTCCTGATTCATCGCTGGATCAAACAGTGGGACCCGACTGGAACAGGGCTGCATGTGGTTTGCCGAGGCGCCGGCGCTTCGGCAAACCACATATTTCCCTTCCTTCTTCCTAAAGATACCTTCGCATGCAAGCTGTCTGCCGGTTGTCACCGGCAGACAGCTTGCATGTGTTTTTGTGCTGGATCACGCTTTCAACTGCTGCGTGCTGTTGCGTACTACGAGAGAAGTCGGCATGATGATGTGTGGTTGGAGCACGTCACCGGTGGTCAGCGCTTCGACTATCATGCGTACCGATGCGCGTGCCATATCTTGAAGCGGCTGTATAACGGTGGTTAGCGCGGGACTTAACAACGCGGCGGTCTGTATGTCGTCGAAGCCCACAACGGAAAGGTCTTCGGGGATGCGTAGTCCGAGTTGCCTCGCGGCCTCGTAAACACCCATGGCCTGCCGGTCGCTGCCGGCGAAAATGGCGGTGGGGCGGTTGGGTTGCCTCAACAGCGAGATTGCTTGCGCATAGCCTCCAGCCGTGGTGAAATCACCTTCAGTGATGTACTCGGGGTTGGCCTCAATACCTTCCCCCACAAGAGCTGATGTGTAACCATCTAGGCGAGCTTTGGAGCACATCATTTTTTCTGGTCCTGTGATGATGCCGATGCGCGCGTGACCGAGTGCGAGCAGATGCCGAGTGGCGATTATCCCGCCGGTCCAGTTATCGGCCTGCACCGATAAGGCGCTCGGGTCGGGATTCCCGAACGGATCGAACAAGGTGAATGGGATGCCTCTTGAATGCAGTTTGTTCCGTTCGATGCGTGTGAGGCTGGAGAAAACGAGGATGGCCCCATCCGTCTGCCTGCGTAGCATGTTGTCGAGCCAGGACGAGTCCGGATGTTGATGATCGCCGCTTTCCGTGGTGGTCACACTCAGGTTGTGCAGTTTGGCTTCGCGTATTGTGCCGCGAAGCACTTCAAGGGCCCAAAGACTGTCGAAATCTTGGAATACAATCTCGATGGTTTTTTGATTTTTCCCGGTAGAAGGTTTATGGGGGTATTTGTACCGTTTGAGGGCGGCGTTGATGATTTGTCTGGCCTCCTCGGAAATATCGGTTCTGCCGTTGAGGGCCTTGGACACGGTGGATAACGAATACCCCGTTTCCTTGGCGATGTCCGCTAATCGAATTGATGGCTTCTTTGCTGTGCTGCGCATAGGAATCACCCCTTGTAAGAATCATTATAGACGAAAGACATAACGAAACTTTCGGTAATGAATATTCGAAATTTTCGATAGTTGAATATCTCGGGAAAATGTTGAAAAATCAACGAAGATACTAAGTTCATTGATTTAATAAAAAACTTGACTTCAACTTACCGTGCTCAATATACTGTGAGTCACAGCGAAAGCAAAACGAAGCTTTCGAAAAGAATTAGCAAGTAATTCAATACACATCGAACATGAAATCCGCGACGAAAGACAAGTTGCGCTTTTCAATCCCCTGTGTATGAAAGTGATTGCTTCGTTGTCGTCATGCAAATGATGGTTTGGTTGACAAGGAGACAACAATGAGGTTCAAGACTATTGCGGCGGCCACTCTCGCTATGGCCACCATGTTGGGCATGGGTGCCTGCGGGTCGAATGGCGGCGCCAATAACACCACTTCTGATGGCAAAACGGTCATTACCTTCTGGACCAATGCCACAACAGGAGAAGGCAAGACATATTTCGCCGATATCGTCAAGCAGTTCGAATCGACCCACAAGAACGTGAAGGTCGAAACCCAGGCCATTCAGGATGGGGATTTTGATGGAAAACTGCAGACCGCTTTACAGGACCCGAGCTCCGCGCCTGATGTGTTCTTCCAGCGCGGCGGACAGAAGCTCCGCGATATGGTGGATGCCGGTCAGCTGAAGGACATCACCAAGGGTCTGGATCCGGCGGTGAAGAAAAGCGTCGGCAGCGCGATAGATGCCACCACGGTGGATGGCAAGCTTTACGGTATCCCCTATGCGGTGACCCCTGGAGGCATCTGGTATTCCAAGGATTTGTTCGCTAAAGCCGGCATCGAAGGCACTCCTACCACTTGGGACGAGCTCAAGACGGATATCAATAAGCTCAAAGACGCGGGCATCACTCCGATTGCCCTGGGTGCCAAGGATGCGTGGCCGGCAGGCCATTGGTGGTATTGGACCGCACTGCGCGAATGCTCTACTGATGTGTTCAACAAGACCATGAAGAACAAGGATTTCAAGGACAAGTGCTGGATCAAGGCCGGCAAGGATGTGAAGGAACTGTTGGACATGAACGCGTTCAATGATGGTTTCTTGACTACCTCAGCCCAGCAGGGTGCTGGTTCTTCGTCTGGTTTGATCGCTAATCACAAGGCCGCGATGGAAGTCGTGGGTTCTTGGGAACCGGGCATCATCAAGAATCTGACGCCCGACAAGGAGCCGTTGAGCGACCTCGGCTTCTTCACATTCCCGTCCACTGATGGAAAGGGAGACGCCAAGGCCATGATGGGCGGCGCCGATTGCTTCTCCGTCAGCGCCAACGCTCCCGATGAGGCTGTGGAGTTCGTCAACACCATCATGAGCGAAAAGAACCAGAAGGCGTATGTCAAGGCATTTGGCGCCCTTCCCGCCAATAAAAAGGCTCAAGGCGTTGTGAGTGAGAATGCTTTGAAGGAAGCTCTTGACGCATACAATAACGCTCCTTCCTATTCGCAATGGCTCGATACCCAGTTCGGTTCCAACGTCGGAAACGCTCTGAACGCCGGCGTGGTGAACATGCTTTCCGGCAAGGGCGGCCCCGAGGACATCGTTAAGGCTGTGACGGACGCTGCGGCCAAGGGGTGACGGATTCCATGCGTTGGGTGCCGAGCCGACGCGATTCGGTGGGTTCGGCACCCTTCCGTGTGATGAAGATATTCGTATGAGGAGGAAGTTGCAATGAATGAATGCAATGGCAAACGTGGACGTGCGATGTCATCGTCCGTGCGTGGAACGCAGAAAAGAAAGCTGATTTCCGACAAATGGCGTTCGGGGTTCGAGATCATGGTTCTCTCCGCTCCGGCGATCATGCTCTTCTTAGGATTCGTGATTTTCCCGGTTTTTATGGCGGCATACTACGGCTTCTACCAGTGGAAGGGATTCGGATCCCCCTCCGTCAACGGCAAGTTCGTCGGCCTCGGGAATTATGTCACTATTCTTAAGGACCCGGCTTTCCAGCAGGCGGTCGGCCATAACTTCTTCATCCTGATCATGTCGCTTGTGGTGCAGATACCTCTGGGTATCCTTTTCGCCCTGCTGATTAACCAAAAGATGAAGGGGCGTGCGCTGATTCGTACGCTTATCTTCGTGCCTTATGTGATTTCCGAAGTCATCGTTGGCACCGGCTGGTCGTTAATCCTGCAGACCCAGGGCGCGCTCAATGACTTGTTGGGAAAGATCGGCATCAAGGGCGTTGACTGGATCTCGAATCCGAAGATAGCGATTTGGACGCTGATTGCCATCATCTCTTGGAAATATATTGGTTTCTATGTGATTCTGATGCTTGCCGGCCTGCAGTCCATTCCTGAAGAATTGTATGAAGCGGCGAAGGTCGATGGCGCAAGCTACTGGCAAATCCAGAGAAACATCACGCTGCCTCTTCTGGGGCCGACGGTCCGCATCTCGTGCTTCATGTCGATCATTGGCTCTCTGCAGCTGTTTGACTTGGTGTACATCATTTGGGGCCAGTACGTTTCAGCGACCGCTGGAACATCGACCATGGCGACATACATGGTTCGGGAAGGACGTCTGTCCAACAATTACGGTTACGGCAATGCCGTCGCTGTGGTGCTGTTCCTGATTTCCTTGGTCATCGCCTTGGTCTATCAGAAATTCGTATTGAGCCATGATCTGGAAGGCGCCTTGACCGATAAACACGAATCCAAGCGCCATCACAACAGGAAGGGATGAGCGAAGAAATGAGTGGTGCAACAATGAGCGCGAAATCTTCTGCGTCGGCAATGAAGATGCACAAGTCATCGAAGAATCCGTGGGGCAATCCCATCGTGTATTTCTTCGCCCTGCTGCTGGTCGGTGTCTGTATTGTTCCGGTGCTGTACATCATTATCGGCGGTTTCCGTACGAATTCGCAGATCACCAATGATCCATCCGGTCTCCCGCATCCGTGGATTGTGGAGAATTACCTGCAGGTTCTTCATTCCAGTGCGTTCTGGAATGAGATGGGCAATTCTCTGATCGTCGGCTTATGCGTGATGATCGGAACTGTGATGCTGGGATTGATGGTGAGCTTCGTCATCGCCCGCTATCCGTTCCGTCTCAGTGGCGCGATGTATTCGCTGTTCGCGGCTGGCCTGATGTTCCCGATGACGGTCGCCATCACCCCGTTGTATCTGCTGCTGCGCAATCTTGGCCTGTCCAATTCGCTGCTTGGCTTGATTCTGCCGGAGATCGCTTTCGCCCTGCCACAGACCATCATCATCTTGGTGCCATTCCTGCAGGCCATTCCAAAGGCGCTGGAGGAGGCGTGCGCTTTGGACGGATGCTCCCGTCTCGGATTCTTCTGGCGTATGGTTATCCCGCTGGCCATGCCTGGCGTAGCCACGACCGGTATCCTTACGTTCGTCAACAGCTGGAACAACTACATGCTTCCGTTGTACATGATCAACTCCGAGTCGAAGTACACGGTACCACTTGGCGTCCAGATGTTTAGTTCCCAATACGCGGTCGATACCGCCAAAGTGCTGGCGTTCACATCAATGTCGATGATTCCGGCCCTGATCTGCTTCTCGATTTTCCAAAAGCAAATCGTTGGCGGTCTGACCGGTGCCGTCAAAGGCTGACGAAACATAATAATCCACGCCTAGAAAGTCTTCATCGTCGACTTTCTGGGCTTTCCATCCATGCGAAGAGGCACATCATGAAGATTTCCAACCCGGTGCTCACCGGATTCCACGCCGACCCCTCGATGATTCGCGTTGGCGACACCTACTACATCGCCAATTCCACGTTTGAATGGTTCCCGGGCGTTCGCTTGCACGAATCCAAGGATATGGTCCATTGGAACGTTCTGCCGAGCCCACTGAACCGCGTCAGTCAGCTCAATATGAAAGGCAATCCCTCCTCGGGCGGCATCTGGGCTCCGGATCTGAGCTACGCGGATGGGCGTTTTTGGCTGATATACACCGATACGAAATCGGTCGATGGCGCATTCAGGGATTGCACCAACTATCTGGTCACCGCCGAGGACATCCACGGGCCATGGAGCAAGCCGATTCGCATCAATGGGGTCGGTTTCGACGCCAGCCTGTTCCACGACGATGACGGCCGCAAGTATCTGGTGCAGCAGACATGGGATTTCCGTGAATACCATCATCAGTTCAACGGCATCACCTTGACGGAATTCGATGTCGATACCATGAAGCTCAAGCCTGAAACGGCCCGCATCATTTGGGATGGCACTGCGGTGAAGGTCACCGAAGGTCCTCATCTGTACAAGAAGGACGGCTGGTACTACCTGTTCACAGCGGAAGGCGGCACGGTGTACGAGCACCAGGAGTCCGTGGCACGCTCCCGTACCTTGGACGAGCATTCCTTCGAAGTCATGCCGAACGGTCCATTCATCAGCAACTTCGACACTCCTGAGTCTTATCTGCAGAAGCAGGGCCATGGAGCGCTGGTGGACACCCCGTCCGGCGAGTGGTACTACGCCTCCCTGTGCGGTCGTCCGTGGCGCCATGATACCGAGCCGGCCCACGGCATCCGCGGATGGTGCACGCTCGGACGCGAGACCTCCATCCAGAAAGTCGAATGGAATGAGGACGGCTGGCCGCGCGTGGTCGGCGGTCATGGCGGCCAGCGTTACGTCGACGCCCCGAAAGACGCCATCGAGACCGTGGTTCCGGCGACGCGCGACGAGCACGATGAGTTCGAATCCAACGAACTCGGACCGAATTGGAACACCCTGCGTGTCCCGTTCACCGACGCCATGGGCACGGTGGGCGACGGCAAACTGGTATTGCGCGGACAGGGCTCGCTGTGCAACCTGTTCGAGCTGTCCCTTGTGGCCCGCCGCTGGCAGGCGTTCGACTTCGACGCCGAAACCGAAGTGCGGTTCAATCCGAAGAACTACATGCAGATGGCAGGCCTGACCAACTACTATGACAATCTGTGCTGGTCGTGGGCGTTCGTCACTTGGGATGAGAAACGCCATACAAGGGTCATCGAAGTGGCCCAGAACGATTTCAACCAATACACGTCATCCCTCAAGGACGATGCCATCGTGGTGCCAGACGATACCGAAGCGGTATGGCTGCGCACCAAGGTCCGCACGGAATACTATTCCTACGAATATTCCTTCGACGGGGAACACTTCACTGAGATTCCAGTGAAGCTCGACGCGAAGGTCCTGTCCGACGATTATGTGAACCAGCGCTACGGCGGCTTCTTCACCGGCGCGTTCGTGGGCCTCGCCTGCGTCGATGTGTCCGGCTATGACGCGAAGGCCGAATTCGACTATTTTGATTATCGGGAGCTCTCCGACAACCGGTAGACGATGTTGATGGACGGCGATTCGTTGCATTCGTCGTCCATCAGCCCATTCGGTGGAACTGAATGCAAGCTCAATGGAGGTAGGGGGCTGCGGACGTTTTCTTGGAGACTGGACAAAAGGATTTGGCTATTCGCTGTTTGTGGTGGGTGATGGTCAAGTGGTGGTGACGGCTTTGAGGTCGAGTCTGCCGCAGGTCAGGTAGATCATGGTGGCGAAGTGGTCCATGTCGCGGAAGCCTCTCGCCCGTCGTTTGACGTTCCGGATGACGCCGTCGGCGCCCTCGAGCACGGCGTCGGCGTACGGGTGCCCGAAGCAGGCGACGATCTCGGCGAAGCGGCGTCGGACCATGCGGGCGAAGTCCTTCATCGGCTCGAGGCGGGAGTGCATCATCCACGAGCACAGGCGATGCAGGCGCACCCATGCCTCGGACGGGGTGCGGCCGTCCGTGCAGATGCCCTGCAGGACCTCGCGCATCCGGCAGGCGCGGCCGGTCCTCAACCGTCGCCCCGTCAGGCTGCGCCTGGTCTCCACCTGCAGTTCGGTCAGGCTTTCCCCGTTCCTGAGCCACAGGTACTCGGTCCGTTTGAGCAGCGGGTCGGAGCGGCCTTCCGTCTTCCCGGCCTTGTCGACGGCCTCGTCGGCGTGCCTGGCCACGTGGAACCTGTCGACGATCCGCCGCGCATGGGGCAGATGCCCACGGATGCCCTTCCGGGAAGCCCGGGCTCATGTCGCAGGCGACCAGACGCACATATTCCGGGACCCCGTTGTGGTCCATGAAATCACGCGAGAACCGTTCGACCGTGGCCGGGTCCCTGCCCGGCGTCACGTTGATGACATCGTGCTCCACGAGACCGGCGACCACGGTGATGCAATTGCGACCCCCGCGGCCGGTCCCGTCGATGCCGACGGCCTCCACACCCATGTAGCCCTCCAGCCTCCTCGCCTCGTCGACGTAATGGGCGACGGACCGCCACAAACGGGTGTCGGTCTCGTCCAATTGCCCGGCGAGCGTGCCGGCGGGCAGGTGGCTGGCCATCTCCACGGCCCACGCCTCGAACAGGAGCGTGAACCCGCCGCCGGGCCTGGCCCACGGGGCGGGCACCGTCCCCGCCCCATGCACGGGGCACGTGACGCGGGGCATGACGGCGTGGATGAACGCCTCGTACCGGAAGAAGTCCGGATGCCGCCACACACGCCCCCGCCTGTCATGCACCGGGCAGGCGTCTTCCCGGCAGCCCGTCTCGGGACAATGGAAGCGGGCGCCGGGCTCGAAGCCGATCATGATGCGCAGCTCCCGCCGGCCGCCGCCGGCGTCACGGAAGCCCACGGACCCACCCTTCCAAGGTGACTGCAACCGAAGCGCGGCGGTGAACAGGTGAGAGGCATCCATGCCTCCAACCTACCCGACCGGCATCACCCCGCACCCAAACCACCCACCACAAACAGCGAAAGGCCCTTATTTATTAATACTACAGCACGAAAGGATCCTCCGTCTGAGAGCAAACGACATAGCCTCACACCAGTCCCAACGTTTTGAAGGCGTTGGCCAGGCCGTCCTCGTGAATGTCGGTGGTGGTGAAGTCGCAGAAGGCTTGGATGCCATGAATGGCGTTGCCCATGGCTACGGATGTGCCGGCAGCTTTGAGCATGGCGGTGTCGTTGTCGGAGTCGCCGATGGTGATGGTGTCGGCAATGGCATAGCCCAGCAAAGAAGCCACGTCGCGCACAGCGGTACCTTTGTCGATGCCGTTGATGAGCAGTTCGCCGTTATTCGGCGAGATCTTGTCGTATGAGCCGTGCACGAGTTCGAACCAGGGGGCAAGATCATGCTGGGTGTCCTCGAAGGAAACATCCGGCTCGGGCCCGGTGAAATACGATCCCTTGCTCACATGAATCGTATGTCCCAACGTGGAGCCGGCCGGAACCTCGACCTCGTCCAGCAGATGCCAGAACCGCGCAAACTCACCACGATTCCACGTCTTGCCCTTGGACTCCAGATGGCGGCGATAACCTTCGGAAATGTACATGCCGTCCGCACCCTGCCATTGGTAGCTTTCGATATGATGCTCGGCGAAATACGCCATCGCCGCATCAATTGCCTCGGGCGATATGAGGTGCTGGAACAGCAGCTTATCGCCAATATTCGCCTGCGCGCCGGCTACGGAAACTACACCGTCGAATCCAAGATCCAGAATGCTGCGTTCGATTTTCGGCACGGAACGCCCGGTGCAGATGAAGAGCTTGTGGCCGTTGGCCTGGGCTTGTTTGCAAGCGATTTTGGCAGATTCGGGTACGACGTGGTTTTCGTCGGCTAGGGTGCCGTCGATATCGATGAATACGAGTTTGCTATTGGTTGTCATGGTTACCTTCGTAACTGGTTGGACCTCCCCCAGTCAGCTTACGCTGACAGCCCCTCCAGAGAGGGCGAAGAAAATCCCGCCTAAAAACCTACAAGCATCACACGGCGTAGGCGGCCCAGCGGCCGTGGATGTGCTGGACTTCGATGGGCATACCGAACAATTCCGACAAGCGTTCGTCGGTCAGGCCATTCTCCAACGAACCAGTGTAGACGATGGTGCCAGCACCGGGATTGCCCATTGAATCCACGCCCGCTTCGGTGGCGTCCTCAGCAGGAATCGGCTTGCGTCCCATGATAGCGATGTGGTCGAAACCAGCCGGAATCTCCTCCAAGCGATGGGTGACCAGCACCACGGCACGCTCGGAGTTCTCTTCGCCGATTCGGCTCAATGTGCGCATCACCTGCTCGCGGCCGCCCAGGTCAAGGCCGGTGGTCGGTTCATCCATGATCAGCAGCTCAGGATCGCCCATCAGCGCACGGGCGATCAATACGCGGGTGCGTTCGCCTTCGGACAGTCGCCACATCTCCTTGCCTTCCAGATAGGAGACGCGAAAATCACGCAGCAGCTGGCGGGCGCGGGCGTATTCCTCTTGCGTGTAGGTGTCGCGCCAGCGCCCGGTCACGGCGGACAGGCCGGTGACCACGGCGTCCAGCGGGTCCTCGAACTCGGGGAACTGCCGGCCCAGGTCGGCCGAGGCGAGACCGATGCGGGTGCGCAGTTTGAATACGTCGTATTTGCCGAGTTGATGGCCGAGGATGAATACGCGGCCCTCTGAGGGGAAGGTGCGGGTGGCCAGCATGTCGACCGCGGTGGATTTGCCGATGCCGTTCGGACCGAACAGCACCCAACGCTCCCCCGCGTTGATGGTGAGGTTCACGTCGGTGATGATGACACGACGGTTGCGCCGGAATTCGACGTTGTCGAGTTGGAGGACGGTGTTTGTCATGAGTGAAATACTACCTATGATTCGCGGTCTGACGACTCCCCTCAGTCACCTGCGGTGACAGCTCCCCTCAGAGAGGAGAGCCAAGAAACCGGTACCTGAGGGGAGCTGGCCGGCGCAGCCGGACTGAGGGGAGCACTCGTTGCAGCGCTACTTACTTCTTCTGCTCGTCAAGGACGGACTGGTAGACCTCCACGGTCTTGTCGCCGATGGACTCCCAGCTGAACACGTCACGGGCGCGCTCGTAGCCGGCCTGACCCATCTTCTTGGCGAGCTCGGGGTCGGCCATGATCCTGTCGATGGCGGCAGCCATGTCGTGCACAAACTTGTCCGGATCGGTGGGGGTGCCGGTGCCGTCGTGCAGCTGATCGATCGGTACCAGATAGCCGGTCTCCCCATCAACCACGACTTCCGGAATACCGCCAGTGGCGGATGCGACGACCGGCAGACCACAGGCCATGGCCTCAAGGTTCACGATGCCGAGCGGCTCATAAATACTCGGGCAGATGAAGGCGTCGCAGCCGTGCTCCAGCGCGTTGAGCTCAGGCTTCGGGAGCATTTCTTCGATCCAGACGATGTTGCCGCGTTCCTCATCCAGCTTGGCGAACGCGATCTTGACCTCTTCGGCGATTTCCGGGGTGTCAGGAGCACCGGCGCACAGCACCACCTGGATGTCCTTGGAAATCAGGTGCAGGGCCTTGAGCAGGTACGGCAAACCCTTCTGACGGGTGATGCGGCCCACGAACAGCAGGGTGGGCTTCGAACGGTCGATGTTGTAACGATCGAACACCTTCCAGCCCGGGTCGTCAGGGGCCGGGGTGGCGAAGTCGGCCATGGTGATGCCGTTGTACACCACGACGACCTTGTCCGGGTCGAGGTTCGGGTAGGCGGTCAGAATATCCTTGCGCATACCGCCGGACACGGCGATCACACGGTCGGCGTGCTCGTAGGCTTCCTTTTCGCCCCAGGAGCTCAGGTTGTAGCCGCCGCCGAGCTGTTCGCGCTTCCATGGACGGAACGGTTCCAGGGAGTGGGCGGTGATGACCAGCGGCGTACCGTGCAGCATCTTGGCCAGGTAGCCGGCCAGGCAGGCGTACCATGTGTGTGCGTGGATGATATCGGCGTCAACGTCGTTGGCAATCTGCAGATCCACGCCGAAAGTCTTCAATGCGGGGTTGGCGTCAGCCAGCTCAGAAGGCGTGTCATAGCCGATGACCTTCAAGCTGCCCTTAGCATCGGCAGCATTCGGGATAGCAGGAATGTCCGCCTCGATGCGCTTGCCGTCAAACGCACGCACGGTCACGTCAATGCGCTCGGCCAAAACCTTGGACAGTTCCTCGGCGTGTACGCCCGCGCCACCATACACGTGCGGCGGGTATTCGCGGGTTAGAATATCAACTTTCATCGGACTGCCTCTCCTTCGTGCGTCAGAAAGAAACTCAAGCACTATCTACTCTAGGGCACCGCATACAAGAAAACGCACAACTTCCGTCGTGCGTTTTGCTTTTCAAGCCGGATTTACCGGGCAAAAGATCAGACTGCCGTGCCGTTCTGATCCAAATTCGGATTATGCTTGGAATCGCCAGCCGTAAAGAACAGGCTCAGCACACCCACAATGAACACCGCGGAAACGGTGATGACCAGCCACATCGGATGGCTTGGCAGCCACATAACCACGAAGAACGCGATAATCGCGATGGCGATCAGCGTCCAGCTGCCCACACGGAACCACTGACGCAGCGAATGCGGTGCCTTGAACATCTTCGGATTCGTGTAGTTCGGGTTAGTGGTCAGCAGGGTTTCGGTGTCCGCAATCGTACCGCCGCTGGGCTTCCATTCGGTGCCGTCGGTGCCGTCCTGCAGACGCTGGGACTTCTGCTGCAGCTGGTATTCGTCAATCATTCCCGAACGGCCACGGCCACGGGTCTGGTCATACTGCGACGGCACTCCCCTGCGGCCTGCTTTGGCTTGGGCACGGCGTTCTGCACGATTCGGCATTTCACTACTCCTGCTTCGACGGTGACATTGTTGGCTATATTACTCGCTTATCGGCGGCAATTTGCCACCAGTCCATCGGAACCCACTGTGTGTCATTGTATTTTCAGTCAGTGATGCGGGCAGTCGGTGATGCGATAGGTTTGCGTATGGAAGTCGCAAGTGACCGCAGTGCCGTCCGCGAATACCGAACGCTGCACCAGCGGATCATCATCCACGAACTCGTGACGAACCAGTTCCTGCATGCCGACCAGCTCATGGAATGCAGCGACCGTATGGCAGCGTTCGATGTCGTTTTCCGTGCGAGCGCGCTGTTCGTCGTCCATGTCGCCGTCAACGCCGATGTATGCGGCATCGCGAATCAGGTATGGAGCTCCGCCGTTGAGCAAGGCGTACAGCATGTAATCGTCGCCGTCCACCACACGCTCCATCATCCACGGCTCGATAACGCAATCATGGTAGACGAGGTTATACAGCGGCACCGGCACACCTTGGCGCGGCTCGTTGGGTGAGCGCATCTGGAAGTCGTATGGCGCGTAATGGCAGAATATCAGGCTTGGCACTGCCCAGTCCGATACCTCTTCGGACGAGGAGAGGATGCCGTGCGAGAGCAGATATTCGAAGCATTCGGCGCGGCGGTCAAAGCATTCGCGGCGGGTCATGCGGTGTTCGGGGTTCGAGCATTCGTCGCCTTCGTTGCAGGTGAAGACATCCAAGTATGCACAGTCGAGCTTGATGCCGCGTGCGGCGATTTCGGCGAAATTGCGGCGCACGTAGTCCGGTGCGAGCTCGGCGCACAGGTAGGTCTGGCGGCCGCCCGCCCAGCGTGCGTGTTCGGGCATCGTACCGTCTGCCAGCCGAATCGCATTGTTGGCATCAAAGGTTTGCGCGGTGAAGTAGTAATCGCGGTACTGGTCATGCGTGCCGAAAATATCGCCTTGCTCATGGCAGGCGTCGACCAGCGACTTCATGCCTTCCCAGCCGCCTGCCTCCTGACAAGCCGGCAGATAGTCGGGGTGTGCGTTGTCGTATCCGGGCTGTGCCCAACCATCCAAGTGCATGTACAGTCGGCCTGCACCCATGGTGTGCAATGTTCGCATTTGCTTTTCGCGCTGCGCAAAGGTGACCAATGAATCGTTTTTCTCGGGGTGGTCCTTATCGTAGTAGTACGAGTCGGGCTGTACTTTGGTTTTGATGCCGATGTGCACCCATGAACGACCAATCAGGTCACGCACGGAGGGATTGCGCGCCGCCTTTTCGGCGAGCGTACGCAAGCGACCTCGTTCATTGACGTACGAACGATAGGCCTTGCACACCGCCGTGTGATCGGCGTGGTCGAGGAACTGGTAGCGTACCACGCGGCGATAATTCATTGTGCCGAGGCTTGGCTCAAACCAAGTATTGATATGGGTGTACGGGCCATCGCTGGGATGGTCGATGCCGTAACCGGCATTCCATGGAGTTTCGCAGATGGCGATATACCCGTGTCCGTCTGCGCGGAGCTGCGCGAACCACGGCATGTAACCGCCAGCCGTTTCGAAGCGACCGTCGAAGGCGATGTCTTTGGTGCTCACGGCGGTAGGCCATGTGTTGGGGATCATCACACCTTGCTCATGGGTGATGAGCGTCGTGTCATGGTCGTCGGCGCAATCGAAGTCCATGGCTGCGGGCCACGTCACATTGGTGATGTTCAGGCCTTGCTCATTGAGCGGAATCCATTCGAAGAGCACATCGCCTGAGGCACGCTCCACCCATACATAGGTTTCAAAGGAGTATGCGCTGTGCCCAAAGCCGGTGAAGATGCTGCGAATGCCGGTTCCCGTGCCGGTTTCACGCTGCTCATGGGTGATGGAAGTGGCATCTGCGAACGCGAAGGTGCCTTGCGCGCATTGCAGGGTCGGCTTGAAATCAGCGCAGGTATTCCATTCGGCACCGTCGCGCGTAAAAGCGAACTGCATTGTTCGTTCATCGAATCGCACAGTAGTGCCGGATACGGTGAATTCCATAGTTAATGTGCTCCTGTATGTTCTCGATTGCTCCCGATTATGGGAACTCGCTCATATAACAAGATTAGGGGTGGTCTGCTGTTTGAGACCACCCCCAGTCGGCTTTGCCGCTACCCCCGCCAGCGGGGGCTAGCGCTGTCTGCTTATTACTTACTGCTTCTTGGTCAGTGCGGTGAACACTGGGCCGCCGCCGTAGTCGAATGCGACACCGGAGACTGCGGAGGTGCTGGCTGCGGTGGCATTCTGGTTCCACAACGGGATAGCCGGAAGGTCCTGCAGCAGAATCTCCTCACCTTGCTGATAATACTTGTCGGCTTCCTCGGTGGACGGAGCGGAAAGAGCCTTGTCCATCATGGCATCGAAATCGGGGTTCTTGTAGTTGCCGCTGTTGCCGCCCTTGCCGTCGGCCGAACTGGAATCGTACAGCTGTACCAGATAGTTGTCCGCGGATGGATAATCAGGGCCCCAACCGCTGCGGTATGCGGAGGTCATCTTGCCTGAATCCACATTGGACAGGAATTCGTCGGAAGTGGACATCGGGATGCTCTTGGCATCGATATCCAGCGTGTTCTTGATGTAGTTGCAGATTGCCTCAACCCAGTTCTTCGCAGTGCCATCAGCATTGTACGCAATGCCGAACTCACCGCTCCACGGGGAGATGGCGTTGGCCTTGGCCCACAGTTCCTTGGCTTTGGACGGGTTGTACTTCAGTACCTCATTTCCCTTGAGTTCCTTGGAGTAGGCGCTGATTGGGGCTGCAAGGAAGTCGACGGCGGGCGTGGCGGTGCCGTGGAAGATCTTCTCGGCGATGGTCTTGCGGTCGATGGACATGGAAATGGCCTGACGACGCAGGTTGCCTTCCTCGTTCTGGCCGAAGTGTTCCAGCCATTCAGGAATGGTGAAGGTGAGCGTATTGCCACCGGGCTCGTTGTATGCCTTCAGCGACTTGTCGGATTGGAAGGAGGTAAGTGCGGTGTCAGGAATCGTGCTCGTGAAGTCCAGGTTGCCACCGCGTAGGTCGGCGTATGCCGAATCAGGCGAGGTGTAGATCTTGAAGTTCAGGCCATCGTTCTTGGCGACACGATTGCCCTTGTAGTCAGGGTTCTTCACCATTTCGATGCTGTGGTTGTGCTGCCAGGATACGAACTTGTATGGGCCGTTGCTCACTGGGTGCTGACCGAACTTCTTCGGGTCCTTGAACGCGGACTCGGGCAACGGCATGTAGGCGTGGCTGCCGGCCTTGACCGGGAATGCCGAGTCGGGCTGGCTGAGCTTGACATCGATGGTGTTGTCGTCAACGACGGTCAGGCCGCTCAGCGTGGCCTTGGGGTCCACGTCCGGCTTTTGCAGATCATCATAGCCTTCGATTGTGCTGAAGAAGCTGGCGCTGGCCTGCTTGTTGGCACTGTTGGCGGTGTAATTCCAAGCGTCCACGAAGGAGCGCGCGGTCACTGGAGTGCCATCGGTGAACTTCCATCCGCTCTTGAGCTTGATGACGTAATGCGTGGCGTTGTCGCTGGAGGTGATGCTGTCTGCTACCTCGTTGTGGATGCCGCCCCGCGCATCATAGGTCACCAGACCGGCGAACAGCTGGTCTACAACCTTGCCGCCACCGGCCTCAGTGGTGTTGCCGGGGAATAGTGGGTGTGCCGGCTCACTGCCGTACACGGAAATGATGTTGGAATCTGAAGCATTACTGGAATTGGAGATGCCGGTCGATCCGCAGCCGCTGAGCAGCATGACGATTGCCGCACCGGCCGCGACCAGTGAAGTGACATGACGTGTGTCCATGAATCTCTCCCGAATATTTTGGCGTCGTCTTTTTGGCGACGAAAGGCACCATAGGAACTTCATGTTAACCACGTATGCAATATTCTCGAAATATAAACATTACTGAAGACTCAAGGCAGTAATTAATCCCAGAAACGCAAAAATCCCCTCACGAAGAAGGGATTTTCATGTTTCTGTTTGGAAAGTATTCAGCGAGGCAGCATCATCGGACGCTGGCTGGCCTTAATCGGGGCCGGCAGCTCGCTCTTTTCCTTGGAGAGGTACTCGTCCACGGCTACGGCGCAGGAGCGGCCTTCGGCGATGGCCCAGACCACGAGGCTCTGACCACGGCCGGCATCGCCGCACACGAACACGCCGTCCTGGGAGGTGGCGAACTTGTCGTTGCGGGCGATGTTGCCACGCTTGTCAAGTTCGACGGGCAGCTGGTCGAGGATGGTCTCAGTGTCCGGGTGCAGGAAGCCCACGGAGATGAGGACCAGATCGGCCGGCAGCACGCGCTCGGTGCCGGGCTGGCGGGTGAAGGGGCCGTTCTCGCCGGGGGCCACAGAGACGACCTTCAGGCCGGTGACGTGACCGTGTTCATCGGCCACGAAGCCTTCGGCGGTGGTCGAGTTGTCGATGGTGACCTTGGCCTTCTCCTCTTCGGTGCCTTCGAAGTTCACCGAGTCGGTCGAGTAGATGTACTCGCCACCCTCTTCCATGGAGGAAGTCTTCTGGTAGGTGCGGGCGAAGGTCGGCCACGGGCTGTTGTCTGGGCGTGAAGACGGCTCTTTCGGCATGATCTGCAGCACGGTGACATCCTTCGCACCCTGACGGATGGAGGTACCAAGGCAGTCGGAACCGGTGTCGCCACCGCCGATGACCACCACGTGCTTGTCCTTGGCGGTGATGTCGTGCACCGGCTTGACGCCGAAGATACGGCGCGTGGCGTCGGGCAGGAAGTCGAGGGCGAAGTGGATGCCGTCCAGCTCGCGGCCTGGAATCTTCATATCGCGCGGCACGCGGGAGCCGATGGCCACCACGACGGCGTCGTAACGGTCACGCAGGTCATCCCACGTGATGTCCTTGCCAATTTCCACGTTGGTGCGGAAGCGGGTGCCTTCGGCCTCCATCTGCTTGACACGGCGGTCGAGCAGACCCTTCTCAAGCTTGAAGTTCGGGATGCCGTAACGCATCAGACCACCGATGGCGTCGTCCTTCTCGTAGACGACGACGGTGTGGCCGGCGCGGGTGAGCTGCTGTGCGGCGGCGAGGCCGGCAGGGCCGGAGCCGACGATGGCGACCGTCTGGTCGGTCAGACGCTGCGGCGGCAGCGGCTTGACGTAGTCCAAATCCCATGCCTGGTCGATGATGGTCTGCTCGTCAAGCTTGATCATGGTCGGCGGCTGGTGGATGCCGAGCACGCAGGCCTGCTCGCACAGGGCCGGGCAGATGCGGCCGGTGACTTCGGGGAAGTTGTTGGTCATGGACAGACGGTTGTAGGCGTCTTCCCACTTGCCCTGACGGACCAAGTCGTTCCACTCGGGAATCAGGTTACCCAGCGGGCATCCGGTCATGCAGAACGGGGTGCCACAATCCATGCAGCGGGCCGCCTGCGTTTGGGTCCACGGTTGCAGGCCGGTTTCGGCGTGAACGTCGAACCAGTCCTTGATACGCTCCTCAACGGGGCGTTCAGCCAACTCTCGGCGGGTACGGACCTTCAGGAATCCTCTCGGGTCGCCCATGTCAGCGCGCTCCTTCCATAACCTGCTCGTACACCTTTTCCCAGGCGCCGGGCGCATTGAAATCTACATTGTTGGCCTTGGCCTCTTCCATGGCCTTCGTCATGGCCACGAACTGCTTCGGCACCACGTGAGTGAACCGCTTGACGGTTTCGTTCCAGTCCTCCAGCAGGGCCGCGGCGAACTGGGAACCGGTCTCTTCGGCATGCTGCTTGACCAGTGCGTACACCAGCTTGGAGGTTTCGGCATCAAGCGACTTGAAGAGCAGTGCACCGGACTTGATGGCACTCGGGTTGACCTTCTTCATATCGAGGTCAAGCACATAAGTGTTACCACCGGAGAAGCCTGCACCGAAATTGCGTCCGGTGGGGCCGAGCACCACAACAGTGCCGCCGGTCATGTACTCGCAGCCGTGGTCGCCCACGCCTTCGACGACGAACGTGGCACCGCCGTTACGAACGCCGAAACGTTCGCCGGCGCGACCGGCCACGAACATCTGGCCGGACGTGGCGCCGAAACCGGTGACATTGCCGGCGATGACGTTGCTGTGCTTGTCGAAGGTGACGTTGTCTTCCGGGCGCACGATCATGCGACCGCCGGACAGGCCCTTGCCGGCGTAGTCGTTGACTTCGCCGTAGATGCGCATGGTCTCGCCGCGCGGGATGAACGCGCCGATGGACTGGCCTCCGGAACCGTGCAGGGTCATGTCGATGGTGTCGTCCGGCAGACCTTCCTCGCCGTAACGGCGGGTGATCTCGTAGCCGACCATGGTGCCGACCGTACGGTTGACGTTGCGAATCGGCATTTCGATGCGCACGGGTTCCTTGTGTTCGAGGGCCGGCTGGGCAAGTTCGATGAGATTGTTGTCCAGCGCCTTCTCCAGCTCGTGGTTCTGCTCGGTGGTCTGGTGCAGAATCGTGCCGGGTACCGGGCCGGCCTGCTTGAGGACGTTGGACAGGTCGATGCCGCCGGACTTCCAGCGCTTGATGGCTTCGTTCTGGTCCAGGCACTCAACGTGGCCGATGGCCTCCTCAAGAGTCCTGAAGCCGAGCTGGGCGAGGATCTCGCGCACCTCCTCAGCGATGAACATGAAGAAGTTGACCACATACTCGGGCTTGCCCTTAAAGCGGACGCGCAGCTCAGGATCCTGGGTGGCAATGCCCTGCGGGCAGGTGTTCTTCTGGCAGGCGCGCATCATGACGCAACCTTCCACGATCAGGGCCGCGGTAGCGAAGCCGAATTCCTCGGCACCAAGCAGGGCGGCGATGACCACGTCACGACCGGTCTTAAGCTCGCCGTCGCACTGGACGACAATGCGGGAGCGCAGGCCGTTCAGGATCAGCGTCTGCTGGGTTTCGGACAGGCCGATCTCCCACGGGGTACCGGCGTGCTTGATGGCGTTGAGCGGGGCTGCACCCGTACCGCCGTCATAGCCGGAGATAAGCACCACGTCGGCATGGCACTTGGCCACACCCGCGGCGATGGTGCCGACGCCGAACTCGGAAACGAGCTTGACGTGGATACGTGCCTTCGGGTTGGCCATCTTCGCATCGTTGATCAGCTGCTTCAGATCCTCGATGGAGTAGATGTCGTGGTGAGGCGGCGGGGAGATAAGCTCCACGCCCGGGGTGGCGTGACGGACCTTGGCGATCCACGGCGGGACCTTGGCTCCGGGCAGGTGTCCACCCTCACCAGGCTTGGCGCCCTGGGCGAGCTTGATCTGCAAATCGGTGGCGTGCACGAGGTAATCGGAGGTCACGCCGAAGCGGGCGGACGCAATCTGCTTGATGCGGCTGTAGCGCTGCGGATCATTGATACGGTCGTCGGATTCGCCGCCCTCACCGGAGTTGGAGCGTGCGCCAATCGAATTCATGGCGATGGCAAGCGTCTCGTGCGCTTCCTGCGAGATGGAACCATAGCTCATGGCACCGGTGGAGAAGCGCTTGACGATCTCAGAGGCCGGCTCGACTTCGGAGATGTCGATCGGCTTGCGGTTGGTGTTGAACTTCATCAGGCCACGCAGGGTCATGAGACGGTTCGACGTGTCGTTGATGTGGTGCGAATACTTCTTGAACATCTGGTAGTCGCCACGGTGGGTCGACTGCTGAAGCAGGAAGATGGCCTCAGGATCGTTGAGGTGATCCTCGCCGGTACGACGCCATTTGTAGTCGCCGCCCGTACGCAGGTTGCGGTGCGGGGATGCGCTCCACTGGTTCGGGTAGGCCACGCGGTGACGGATGGCCACTTCCTCGGCGATCTCGTCAAGGCCAACGCCGCCCACACGGGAGGTGGTGCCGGTGAAGTATTCGTCGATGACTTCCTGGCTCAGGCCCACAGCCTCGAACAGCTGCGCGCCACGGTAGCTCATGATGGTGGAGACGCCCATCTTGGACATGATCTTGAGCACGCCGGTGGAAAGCGCCTTGGTGAGGTTCTTCACGGCGGTGTCCGCGTCGACCTTGAGGTAGCCGTTGCGGGCCAGATCCTCAACGGATTCAAAGGCCAGATACGGGTTCACGCAGGCGGCACCGTAAGCGATCAGCAGCGCGACATGGTGAATCTCGCGCACATCGCCGGCCTCGACGGCCATGGAAATCTGCGTACGGGTGTGGTGACGCAGCAGGTGATGCTGCACGGCGGAAGTCAGCAGCAGGGACGGAATCGGGCCCCAGGTGTGGTTGGATTCACGATCGGAGAGCACGATGAAGTTCTTGCCGTTGTCGATGGCCTCATCGATTTCGGCAAAGATCTCGGCAAGTCGATCTTCGAGGGCCTTGCCGCCGCCGGCGACCTGGTAGAGGCCCTTGACCACGTACGGGCGATAGTAGCCGCCGAGGATGCGGCCCTTGTCGAGGCGCTTGAGCTGGGCCATCTCATCAGAGTTGACCACGGGCAGCGGGATCAGAATCTTCTTGGCGTGCAGCTCGGAATCGGACAGCAGGTTCGGCTCAGGGCCGATGGCGGATTCAAGCGAGGTGACGATCTCCTCACGCTCCCAATCCAGCGGCGGGTTGGTGACCTGCGCGAACTTCTGGGTGAAGTAGTCGAACAGCATGCGGCTGCGGCTGGAAAGCGCAGGCATAGGCGCATCGTTACCCATGGAACCGAGCGGTTCCTTGCCGGTGTTGGCCATCGGAGTGAGCAGGAGCTTCAGATCCTCTTCGGTGTAGCCGAAGGCACGCTGACGGCGCTGGACGGACTGTCCGGAGTGGCTCACGTGCTCGCGGCGGGGCAGGTCGCTCATTTCGACCGAGTTGCCTTCCACCCACTTGCGGTACGGGTGCTGGGAGGCGAGGGTCTTCTTGACCTCTTCATCGGGAATGATGCGGCCTTCGGCGGTGTCGACCAGGAACATCTTGCCGGGCTCAAGACGGCCCTTGGACACGATGTGCTCCTGCTCGATTTCCGTGATCACGCCGGCCTCGGAGGCCAGAACGATGTAGCCGTCGTCGGTGAGCTGCCAGCGGCCGGGGCGGAAGCCGTTGCGGTCGAGCAGGGCGCCGACCTGGGTGCCGTCGGTGAAGACGATGTCGGCCGGGCCATCCCACGGCTCGATAAGCGTGTTGTTGTACTCGTAGAAGGCGCGCACGTCCGGGTCGAGGTCGGGGTTCTTCTCCCATGCCGGCGGCAGCATCATGCAGATGGCGTGCGGCAGGGAGCGGCCGGCGAGGTGCAGCAGTTCGAGGCACTCGTCGAAGGTGCCGGAATCGGAGTAGCCCGGGGTGGTGATCGGCAGCAGCGGCTCGAATTCGCCGAGCAGTTCGCTGCTCAGGCGGCCTTCACGGGCGGAGAGCCAGTTGCGGTTGCCCTGGATGGTGTTGATCTCGCCGTTGTGGGCCAGCAGACGGAACGGCTGGGCCAGCGGCCAGCTCGGGAAGGTGTTGGTGGAGAAGCGGGAGTGGACGATGGCGATGGTGGCCTTCATGCGCTCGTCGTTCAGATCCTCGAAGAAGTGAGTGAGCTGCATGGTGGTGAGCATGCCCTTGTACGTGATGGTACGGGCGGACAAGGAGGCGAAGTAGACGCCTATCTCATGCTCGACGCGCTTGCGGATGCGGAAGGTCTTGCGATCCAAGTCCACGCCGGCCAGAGCACCGTTCGGAGAGGCGACCACGAGAGTCTTGAACCCCGGCATGGCGGCAAGGGCCTGCAGGCCAAGGCCGTCCGGGTTGGTGGGCACCACGCGCCAGGCGAGAACTTCGAGTCCCTCCTCGCGCACGATTTTGGCGATGGCCTGTTCCTGCTGACCGGAGGTTTCGATATCGCGGTCGAGGAAGGCGATGCCTGCGGCATAGTGGCCGGCTTCGGGCAGTTCGGCGGGCACGGTGGCACGCATGAACTCGTCCGGCATGCTCATCAGGATGCCGGCGCCGTCGCCCGTGTTCTCCTCGGCACCCACAGCACCGCGGTGGTCGAGATTGACCAGCACCTCGATGGCGTCAGTGACGATTTTGCGTTCAGGACGCTTGTTCAAAGTGGTGACCATACCCACACCACAGGCGTCATGCTCGTTGGCGGGATCATACATACCGTCCGGAGCGTGGACTGTGAGATCGAGCGGGGCTTTGAATGTCACCGGAATCACCTCAATTGGTTGTGGACACGTAAGGGAATCGTGTCTCTTCGTTCATTGCTGTTGACACAGTACCGTTGCTCCATGTCATTTACGTTTCACGTGTCCATATTCCGAATCAGGCGATCCGCGACGATGACGGGCGGGACGTGGTCGGCCCGCTACAGGGCTTCGCCGCCGTCATACGCACGTTCGGAGGCGCGAAGACAGGGTTCGCCCTGCACCACTTCGACCTGCGAGGGCGGCATGCCGTCACCGGTGCGTTTGGCTTGGATCCGCTCAAACAGCATGCGGAAGGATCGCTCCCCCATGTCCAGGAAATTCTGCGTGTAACTGGTCAACGCGGGATTCCACATGGCACCGAAGTTGCGGTCGTCGAACCCCACGACGCTCACATCATCGGGCACGCGGCGCCCGACCTCCCTCAGGCCTCGGATCACGGCCACGGCGATCTCATCGTTGTCGGCGAAGATCGCGGTCACCTCGTCGCGTCGTCCCAGGACGCGACCGGCCTTGACCGACTCATCCAGATCATCGTCGGGCACGATGATCGGATCGGGCGCCGCGATGCCACGTTCCTCGAGCGCATCGCGCCAGCCGTTGGTCCTGGTGTTGGCGGTCGGCCCCGCCGGGCGCCCCACGTGAAAGACGGTGCGATGCCCGAGATCCAGCAGGTGCATGGTCATCCAGCGTCCGCCATCCCTTTCGGCGTTGATGATCTGATAATCGCCGTCTCCGAAACTACCGCCCACCACGACCATCGGCATGTCTTTGGGAATGTGTTCGAGCGCGGCGATGCCGGCCCGATCGTATTCGTAGACGATCACTCCGGCCGGCCTGATCGACAGGCCCATGCGCACACGCGCCTCGACGGATTCCATGTCGGATTCATCCAGGGAAACGATGTTCAGCAGGAACCGGCGCCTTCGCGCGGCGGCCTCCACGCCATGATTCGTTTCGGATGTGGAGAAAGCGGACGGGTTGGCGGCGAACACCACCACGGAATCCATCTCCCGGTTCGATAAGGCACGCGCCACGATGTTAGGCTCATAGCCCAACTGGCTGATGGCTTTGGCGATGCGTTCGCACTTGTCCTCGGCGACGTTGACGGTGCCGTTGAGATACCGGGAGACGGTCGGTGCCGAAACCCCGGCCAACCTGGCCACATCCTTGATCACCGGTCTGGTGCGGCCCGTGCTTTTCGCCATCCTCATCTCTCCCGCCATAGCCGCCGGACCTGGACGCCGTCATGCACCCGCGTCCCGGTCACGAATCCTTGGTTTTCCGCGTCTCATTGTAGGCCATGGCGCGGAGGGCGACGTATGGGCCGGATGCGCCAACGAGCGGGAAACGCCGAGGGCGGAATTTCGCTCTTGCGTTTGTCATCGAACCGCGCTATTCTGAAACCGGTTTCAAAAGGAAGCCGATATATAACTCAAAGCCACAAGGCTTTGACCAACGAAAGGAAACATGATGTCTTTCAAGGATTCCATGATGCGCGGTCTCGCTATGTACGGCATGAGCTCCACGACCCAGTACGGCCGCGCCAACGACACCATCCTCGCCGACCTGATCAACGAAGCCAACAAGAGCGCTCGCTGAATCGACGGGACGCACGCCTGACGACGGATGTCGCATCAGGACCCGAACGTCATCGACAACAAGGAAACAACAGGAGCAAGGCCGTTTTCGGCTCTGCATGAACGAAAGGCAGTGACTATGTCCTTCAAGAATTCCATGGTGCGCGGTCTCGCCCTTTGCGGCATGAACTCCGTCGCCCGCGCCGGATACGCCGACAGCAAGATGTTCTCCGACATCATCGCCGGCACCGATAAGAACGCCCGCTGAACCGCCGCGGACGATTCCCGTTCAGACAACCGATAATTCAACACAGTGATAATCAAACACAGTGATAACTGAATGACAATCGGACAACGAAGTCCACTTCTCTCTCCCCCCCCCCATGCCATGTGTCCGGGTAGGCGGCTTGACGAAACGTTCATTTCATCCGCATGACCCGCACGATCTGCTCGGTGGTGCGCGTCACATTGGCGGCCGCATCGGCCAGCAGGTCGTTGAGGCTCGAAGCGCCGGGCGCGATGCCGAAAACCGCGTCGATGCCGAGTCCATGCAACCCGTCGCTCCCCACGCCAACACATCCGGCCACGGCGATAACGGGCTTGCCATACCGTTTGGCCGCTCCGGCCACACCGGCAGGAGCTTTGCCGAATCCGGTCTGAGCATCGATGGCGCCTTCCCCGGTGAACACCACGTCAGCCCATCGCACGGCCTCGTCAAGACCGGATTGCTCGATGACGATATCGACGCCCGATCGAAACTCGGCGCCAAAGAAACCCTTCAACGCGGCGCCGATGCCGCCCGCGGCACCAGCGCCGGGCACATCGTTCACGTCCACGCCGAAGCGGCTTTCGATCAGACGCGCGAAATGCGCCAAGGCGGCGTCCAACGTGACGACATCATCGGCACCGGCCCCCTTCTGCGGTCCGAACACCGCGCTGGCGCCAGTGGGACCGGTCAACGGATTGGTCACATCGCAGGCGGCGATGATGGACACGTTCCCAATGGCCGGATCCATCGTTGTGATGTCGATGACGGATACATCGGCCAAGGCCGCTCCCCCACGTCCCAGCTCGTCGCCGTTCGCGTCCAGGAGACGCACGCCGAGGGATTGCAGGAGGCCGGCGCCGGCGTCATTGGTGGCGCTGCCGCCGAGACCGACGATGATTCGTCGAACGCCAAGACGGGCGGCGGCGAGCAACAGTTCGCCGGTACCATAGGATGACGCGATCAGCGGGTTTCGTTCCTCCGCGTTGAGTCTGGCGAGACCGCTGGCCTCGGCGGTCTCGACCACGGCGGTCGCGCCATCGGCAAGCACTCCGAACCGGCCTTCGATAAGTCGACCGAGCGGATCACGAACCGACACGGCATGCATCGTACCCCCGGTGGCGTCGACGAGCGCACGCACGGTCCCTTCACCGCCGTCGGCCATGGGAAGACAGCGAATCTCGGCATCGCGATCGGCATTCTCAATCCCCCGAGCCATAGCCTCGGCCGCCTGCATGGCGGTCAAGCTCTCTTTGAAGGAGTCGGGGGCGCATAGGTAGCGCGTCATGATTCGAGCATACTCCACGACGCTCCGGTCCTAGATGCCGGCGAGATCGAAGAACCGTTCGATGACCGTGTCATTGATGAGCCTGCCGCGCCGCGTGGGCACCACCCGGCGTCCATCGACCACGGTGACCAGGCCCTCTTCGATCATCGGCGTAAGCCGATCCACGGCAATGACGCGATCGATGCACTCCAGATCGAGCCCTTCACGCATACGCAGACCAAGCATGATCAGTTCCTCGAGGTTCTCCTCGGCGGTGATCCGCTCACTATCGGCCCATGGCACACGGTGTTCGTTGATGGCGACTCCCCAGAGACGGGGGTGGGCGATGTCCCAACTGCGCAGGCCGTACCCATTGGAAGACATCGCATGGCAACGGTAATGGGAATGGGCGCCGGGACCCAGCCCCGCCCAATCGACGTTGCGCCAATACCCAAGATTATGCCGGCTCTCGTATCCGGGGCGGGCCCAGTTGGAAATCTCATACCAATCGAGACCGGCTTGGGTGAACAGCTCGTCGGCGAGCTCGTATTTGGCGGCCTCATCATCGTCATCCGGCTTGGGCAAGGTGCCGGCGGCGATCCGACGGCCCATTTTCGTGGTGGGTTCCACGGTCAGCGCATAAGCGGAGATATGATGTACACCGAGATCGAGAGCGGCCTCAACCGAAGTGCGCCAATCCTCAAGGCTCTCCCCCGGCGCGCCGTAGATCAGATCCACGCTGGAACGCAGTCCGGCCATGGTGGCGGCGTCGACGCCGGCGGCCACGTTGGACGGCGTGTGCGTGCGGTCGAGCGTCGCCAGCACGTGCGGCACAGCTGATTGCATGCCGAAGGATATGCGGGTGAAACCGCCGTCGGCAAGCTCGGCTATGTAAGCCTCATCGACCGTATCCGGGTTGGCTTCGGTGGTGATTTCGGCGTCGGGCGTCAGACCCCAGGTCGCGCGGATGGCATCCACCATGGCCACCAGATCGGCGGCGGCGAGAACCGTGGGAGTGCCTCCGCCGAAGAACACGGTGGAGGCGGCGGGCTCCTCGATGCCGTGATCGCACTGCCATTGCCTGATCAGAGCCATCTCCCGGATGACCATCTGGGCGTAATGACCGCGCGAGGCGCCCGCACCGAGGTCCGTGGCCGTATAGGTGTTGAAATCGCAGTAGCCGCACCGCCGCAGACAGAACGGCACATGAATGTAGATTTCGTAGGTCAACCGTCACTCCCCTCAGCCATCCGTGCCGAAGACTCCCCGGCGAGGCGAGCCTCCGGCACCCGCTCAGCCTTCCGTCTTCTGCGCGGCGCGAATCTTGTCTTTGGTGTCGCGATCGTTGGAATCCTCGCCGGTGGACAGGGCGGCGATGAACGCCTCCTGCGGCACCTCTACATGGCCGAGCATCTTCATACGCTTCTTGCCAGCCTTCTGCTTTTCGAGCAACTTGCGCTTACGGGTGATGTCGCCGCCATAGCATTTGGCGAGCACGTCCTTGCGTAACGCACGAATGTTCTCACGCGCGATGATGCGCGAACCAATCGCAGCCTGAATCGGAATCTCAAACTGCTGGCGAGGAATCAGACTACGCAATTTCTTGGTCATCATCACACCGTACGAATACGCCTTATCGCGGTGAACGATGGCACTGAACGCATCGACCTTCTCGCCCTGGATAAGGATGTCCACCTTGACCAGATCGGCGGACTGCTCGCCGTCCTCGTGGTAATCAAGGGAAGCGTAGCCCTTGGTGCGGGACTTGAGCTGGTCGAAGAAATCGAACACGATTTCCGCCAGCGGAATGCGGTAGTGCATCTCCACACGATCGGTGGAGATGTACTCCATCGTGCCCATAATGCCGCGGTGGTCCTGGCACAGATCCATCACCGCACCGATGAATTCCTTGGGCGTGATGATGTCGGCGGCAACCATCGGCTCGACGATCTTCTTGATCTTGCCGTCCGGGAATTCGCTCGGGTTGGTCACATGATGCTGGCTGCCATCCTCGGCGGTCACGTCGTAGGTGACGTTCGGGGCGGTCTGGATCAGGTCGAGGCCGAACTCGCGGGAGAGTCGCTCGTTGACGATTTCCATGTGCAGCAGACCCAGGAAGCCACAGCGGAAGCCGAAACCCAGAGCCACGGAGGTTTCCGGCGTGTAGATCAGGGCGGCGTCGTTGAGCTTGAGCTTGTCGAGTGCATCACGCAGTTCGGGGAATTGCGCGTTGTCGATCGGGAACAAACCGGCGTAGACCATCGGCTTGGGGTCGCGGTAGCCAGGCAGCGGCTCGGTGGCCGGTCGGACGGCCGAGGTCAGGGTGTCGCCCACCTTGGACTGACTCACATCTTTCGCACCGGTGATGATGTAGCCGACCTCGCCGGCACCGAGTGCCTTGGTGCGGGTCATGTCCGGACTGATCACACCGATCTCGATGGGATCATGGGTCATGCCGATACCCATCATGTGCACTTTTTCGCGGTCGTGCAGTTCGCCGTCCTCCATACGGATGTAGGTGACGATGCCGCGGTAGGAGTCGTAGACAGAGTCGAAGATCAGCGCGCGGGCGGGGGCATCGGGGTCGCCGTGCGGGGCGGGCACGTCCATGACGATCTGGTCGAGCAGGTCGGCCACGCCTTCGCCGGTTTTGCCGGAGACGCGCAGCACATCGCTCGGCTCGCAGCCGATCAGACCTGCGATCTCCTCGGCATGCTTGTCCGGTTCTGCGGACGGCAGGTCGATTTTGTTGAGCACGGGAATAATGGCCAGATCATGGTCGATGGCCATGTACAGGTTAGACAGGGTCTGCGCTTCGATGCCCTGGGTAGCGTCGACGAGCAGCACCGCGCCTTCGCAGGCGGCCAGTGCGCGGGACACCTCATAGGTGAAGTCCACGTGGCCGGGGGTGTCGATCATACCGAGCGTGTATTCGGTACCGTCAAAGGTCCATGGCACGCGCACGGCCTGGGATTTGATGGTGATGCCACGCTCCTGCTCGATATCCATACGGTCAAGGAAGCGATCGCGCATCTCTCGCTCGGGCACAATGCCGCTCAACTGCAGGATGCGGTCGGCCACGGTCGACTTGCCGTGGTCGATGTGTGCGATGATACAGAAGTTGCGAATCACCGACTGATCAGTGGAACCCGGCTGATTGTGTTGGATGACCAACGCATTCCTCCTCTTGGCATATACTCAAACTTCACCTAGTGTAGCCGAGGGACTGTATTCGGCGTGGCATTGCGCGGGTTTTTCCGGGGCTCATGCTATCCTCTAACTCTTGTATGTCCTTATAACACACATCGTTTGGAGTAAACGTGGCAAACATTAAGTCGCAGAAGAAGCGCGTGCTCACCAATGAGAAGGCGCACCTTCGCAACGTGGCTGTGAAGTCCGGCCTGAAGACCGCCATCCGCGCCACCCGCGAAGCCATCGCCGCCGGTGACAAGGCTGCCGCCGAGGCCGCCTACAAGGTTGCCGCCCAGAAGCTCGACAAGGCTGCTGGCGCTGGCGTGATCCACAGGAATCAGGCCGCCAACCGCAAGTCCGGCCTCGCTGTTGCGATCAACGCTCTGTGAGCATAAGCCTCTTAAGGTTTTAGCAAGTCCCCGCAAGTCATCTGGCTTGCGGGGACTTTTTATATCTCCGTTCAAAGAGGTACATTGGCGGTCTTGCGAAATGACATCTCCGTTCAGAGAGGTACCGGATACGGGAAAACCCAATTATAAACGCCGTCATTGCAACGCTTATACTCGACGTTTCGTGCTTCAGGTACCTCTTTGAAAGCAGTTGTCATTTTGCAGAAGGCCAAATGTACCTCTTTGAAGGCAGTTAGCCCTGAGGCGGTCTTGAATCATCCTGAGGCTTGTCTTCTTCGTCCTTGGTGGTATCGCCGGGATCGACGGTATCGGCGTGCGGATGGATGACCGGGCGCTTGAGATATCGGCTTTCGCTGGGCAGGTAGACGCGATGACGCTCGACGGCTCCGGGCAAGGTGACGTTGAAGCCGACCGAGAGCAGGCGCAGCGCCACCACGATGATGACGATCAGCACGTCGAGCAGCATTTCCGAGCACATGTCGAACCAACCGTAGTGCACACCACGCCATACAAGCACGGTCAGAATGCAACCGATGAACGAGGGCACGGCATAGAGGTGTTTGTCTCGAATAATCATTGGCACATCGCCGATGAAGATGTCACGAATGAGGCCGCCGGCCAGTGCTGTGAACATGCCAAGGAATACGGCTGTCATGCCTGAGGAACCGTAGGCCAGAGCTTTTGCGGTGCCGCTGACTGCGAATAGTCCGAGGCCCAGAGCATCGATGACAGTCATCGTCCATTTGAGTTTGGTGATCTCCGGGTGGCCCACCACCACGATAATGCCGGAAAACAGCGTGGTGAGCACATAGCCTTTGTCGGTGATGCCGACCGGCGGCAGGGCACCGAGCATCACGTCGCGCACAAGACCGCCGCCGAGTGCAGTCAGCCAGCCGCACAGCATAATGGTGAAGATGTCATAGCCCTTGCGAATGGCGGCAAGTCCGCCGGACAGTCCCCAACACAAAATAGCGAAGTACTCGATGACCACAAAAACGATGTTGTTCTCCAACGCCACCTGCATGAGCCGCTCCCCTCTTATGTCGCTTCGGTTCGTTTCAGTCCGTCTTCGTTCTGTTCCCATTCATCCTTATCCGGCGCTACCGCCCGCCGTACCCGAGCCTACAACAGGCCTTGCCTGACGCAATTGGACTAGAGAACAAACCGAATAAATGCTATTGCCGGTTCGACTCCACTCTTTTTCTCTTACAGCGTCGCCAGCGCGCCAAACTTTGAGCAGCCACCGACATTAGTCCTTCTCATTTGTCGGAGGTCGGCCAAAGTTTGGCACGGCACCAACGATCATGCGCTCCAGTATCGTTGCCGTGCCAACTTATGTACAGCTAACGACGCTAAGCCCCTTTTTATCGTCGTTTGATCGCCAGAACTTGACCCGTTAACGACGCTAAGGTGTCTCAGCGACGTCAGCAGTCCAAACCTTGAACCATTACTGACATTGAACATCCCCCAGCGTCGCCAGAAGCTCATGTCTTGTCTCACCACCGACGCTATAGTAGTGGAGGCCTTCATCAAGAGCCCAAAAATAGATTCACTCATCGCATCCGAATGTAGTTTTCAATGGATTCAACGCGTGATTCAACATCGCGTAGACGGTTGCACAATGCTGCTTCAATATCGATACCGTCCGAGCGGGCTCGACGCACGATGGCGAGGATTTCATCGGCGTAGGCATCGGCCTTCTCATGTTCAGGAGAATTGTCACCATTTGATTCGGATTGAATCGCCGCTTGAGGCTGCTCGTCATCTTGCTTCGTGTCAGCCGCAGCCGGCTCATCAAACTCCGCGAACAATCTATCAGCATTCGGCGATTTGGAGATACGAGAAACGACTTTGGCCGCGCGAGGCGACGCACCTTGAGCGCGGGGAATGCCCTCAAGCACGGATTTACGATGCTTTCCTGCTGTTTCATCTTTTCCCATAGAGCCACTACGGCTTCCGGGGATTCGGGTTGGGTAGTCTCTCTCCCGTCGTTGCCGTCAGCATCAAAAGCATCAGAAGATTCGGAGGAATTGCCGGCATCATCAGCCGCAAACACATGCGGATGCCGAGTGATGAGCTTGTTCATCAACCGGTCGGCGACCTCGTCAATACCAAAAGGACCCTCGGCATCCGATTCGCAGACCCGCGCCTGAAACACGGATTGCAACAGCACATCGCCCAGTTCCTCGCGTATGTTGTCACGGTCGTGAGTTTCCACCGCGTCGACGTATTCGTAGGTTTCCTCAAGCAGATTCTTGAGCAGTGACTCGTTCGTCTGCTTACCGTCCCACGGGCAGCCGCCCGGCGAATACAGCACGTCCACCACGGCCTTGACCCGGTCCAGCGCCGTAACCGCCTCAACCACCGGCCTTAATTTCGAACAGTGCTCGAAGCCTGACGGCAAACGGTAGGCTGAAGCATGGTATTCCGTCATGTCACTCATCTTGCTCATAGGTTTGCTCCTGTTCTCATCTGGATGAACCATAACCAACCCCCGCAACGTGTAGAAGACCTAGATCATATTATTTGTTGCGAAATGTTGCTAAATCCATCTGTATCCCTCTAGCCAAGAACATTTCCAATACGCCAAGACCCCTTGGAATTGTTGACGTTCCAAGGGGTCTTAGTCAGAAACAAAAGGTGCTAGTTCAGCACACCTTCCACATCCAGTTGTGCGGGTCTTCCACCTCGCCGAGCTGGATGCCGAGCAACTCGTTGCGCAGGGCGACGGTCAGCTCGCCGGAGCCACCGTCGGCGACGGTGACATCGAACTTCTCGGACTTGAAGCGACCGATCGGGGTGATGATGGCGGCGGTACCGCAAGCGAACACCTCAGTGACCTCGCCGGACTTAATGTCCTCGAGCAGCTGGTCGAGGGCGATCATGGTCTCGACCACGTCGTGGCCCTTGTCTTGAAGCAGCTGAATCAGGGAGCGACGGGTCACGCCCGGCAAAATGTTGCCGGTCAGGGACGGGGTCTCCACGTGGCCATCCTTGTGCACGGCCATCATGTTCATGCCGCCAAGCTCTTCAAGGTAGGTCTTGGTGGCGGCGTCCACAAAGCAGACCTGCTCGCAGCCGTTCTCGATACCTTTGTACTCGCCGAGCAGGGAGGCAGCGTAGTTGCCACCGCACTTGGCGAAACCAGTGCCGCCGGGGCCGGTGCGGAACCACTTGTCTTCAACCCAGATGCTCACCGGCTTGACGCCGCCCGGGAAGTACGGGCCGGACGGAGAGGCGATCACGCAGTAGTCGACTTCCTGCGGAGCGCGCACGCCGAGGAACGGCTCGGAGGCGAACATGAACGGACGCATGTACAGCGTGTACTCACGGCGTGACGGCACCCAGTTGGCGTCGCGCTTGACCAGCGCGGCCACGGAGCCGAGGAAGTCGTCAACCGGCAGCTCGGGCAGGTATAGACGCTTGGCGGAATTCTGGAAACGCTCGGCGTTCACATCCGGGCGGAACAGCCAGGTGGAGCCGTCAGCGTGACGATAAGCCTTCAGACCCTCGAAACACTCCTGTGCATAGTGCAGCACAGAGGCACCCGGGTCCATCTTGAGCGGCGCGTACGGCTCGACGCGGCGGTCGGACCAGCCTTCGCCCTTGGTCCAAGTCATGTGAGTCATGTTGTCAGAGAACACCTGGCCGAAAGCCGGCTTGTCGATGAGGGACTGACGCTTCTCATCGGATGCGGGGTTGTCGTTCGGCAGTACGGTGAACGGTTCGGTGAGCTGGTCGAGCGCTGCCGGATCGTGGTGCGTATTTTCAGTCATTACTAGCTACTTCTTCTTGACTTTGGCAGCCCGAAAGCCGCCATATGGGGTGTGTGCTGTGCGCTTGTGGCGCGAGCTCTGTTGCATACTTTTGCACACCCATGTGTTACTCGTGTGGCAGAGTTCACATGGTGAAAAAACGAAGAAGCCCGCACCGTTCTCAACGGCTGCGGGCTTCCACGTTTCAGTTATGTTCTGAATTGTTCGCTATCGAAGCGACCGACTCACTTGGCGTCGGCAGCCGGAGCAGCGGCGGCGTCAGCCGGGGCGGCAGCAGCTTCCGGAGCGGTGGTGGACTCGGTGGCATCCTCCGGCACCTCGACGGTGACGACGGACTCTTCCGGATCCTCGATGTCCAGCTCGACGCCCTCAGGCAGGACGACATCCTTGGCGAACACCTTGGTGCCGTCGGTCAGGCCTTCGACGCTGACCACGATCTTCTCGGGCAGGTTGGTGACGTCGGCGCGGACCTTGAGCTCCTGAATGTCGACGAACGCCACGGCAGCACCCTTCGGGGTGCCTTCCACGAACACCGGCACCTCGACGTCGATCTTCTCGCCGGCCTTGACCTCGAGGAAGTCGATGTGCTCGATGATGCGCTTGACCGGGTTCTTCTGCACGTCCTTGACGACGGCCATCTTGGTGTTGCCGTCGAAGGCGATGGTGAACAGGGCGTTGGTGTGACGCAGGGCCAGGGTGGTCTCGCGCATAGGCAAGGTCACGAAGGCGGGCTCTTCGCCGCCGGCGTAGATGGTGGCCGGAATCTTGTTGGCAACGCGCAGACGACGAGCAACGCCCTTGCCGAACTCGGAACGGGCCTCGCCCTCAAGCTTAATGGTGGTAGCCATAATGGATACTCCTTGTAGTTTCGTTTCGTACTGTCTCGCTCAGACGCCACGACGCGCCGAAAGACACCCTACAAAGAGTGAAATACGCCGAGTCGATAACGGAAGCTGTGTCATGTGTCAGCACGCACACTTCCCTCGCCAAAGCAACAATTGTCAATTATACGCCAACTCCGGACTTTGCGTGGTGATGTTTCGATGACGCTGCATCCCGGCCGTCCCAGCCACGTCAACGCACGGTTTCCGCGAAATAATCCCTAGCTTTGTGAAGAACGTACGCTTACCCGTTCTCATCATACGGTTTTCACGAAATCGTCCGCCATTTCGTGAAAACCGTACGCTCAGCGACACTCAGTGTACGGTCTTTCACGAAGTTGGGGATGATTTCGAAAAATAACGTACGATGGTGAGTACCGTATCGGGAGGTTGATATGACTCGTTCGGACGACGTCATCAATGAGGATGGCCATGACGTCATCGCCGCACACACTCGCGTTGTCAGGGGTATGGCTGCGGCACTTGCCGCGATAGCCGCCACCGGAGCCGGCGTCACAGCCGCGGCCGCCAACGTCATGTTCACGTTCGCGCTGGACACCAAGGCCAAACGTTCGATGTTCAACATGCCGCACGAGGAGACGCCGAAAGGCATCGAATTCGACATGTCCGAGCAGCTTGAGGCCACCCGGTGGTTCGAGGAGGCCAAGCAATCGGTCACGCTGCGCAGCCATGATGGATTGAAACTCCACGGCTGGCTGTTGGACCCGGATTGTTCCGACCCACAGCCGCATCTATACGCGATCTGCTGCCATGGCTATACCGGAGAGCCCGCGGAAATGGCCAAATGGGCGCATCGCTATGCGCAACTCGGTTTTACGGTCCTGCTACCCGCGCAGCGCGCCCATGAGTTGAGCGAAGGGCGTTACGTGGGTATGGGATTGCTGGAAAGCGACGATCTGTTGGGCTGGGTTTCGCTGATCACCGCAGCTGATCCGGATGCACGCATTCTGTTGCATGGCAATTCGATGGGCGCCGCCACGGTGATGATGGCGGCCGGCGATGCGCGACTCCCCCGCAACGTCGTCGCCGCGATTTCCGATTGCGGATACAGTTCCGTGGTCTCACAGTTTACGGATAATGCCGAGGCGATGTTCCATTTGCCGCACTCGTTGGCCGTGCTGCTGGTCAAAGTGGCCAGTCATGTGTCTAAACGCAAAGCTGGATACCGGTTTGAGGACGCCTCCTGTGTGAAGGCATTACGGCACGCGACTATTCCGATGATGTTCATTCACGGCGGAGCGGATACTTTTGTCAATCCGAAGTATCTGGACATCAATTACAACGCCTGCGCCAGCATCGACCGCGAGAAGCTGCTGATTCCCGGCGCCGACCACACGATGAGCGCCAGCACCGATCCGGACCGCTATTGGCGTCGCGTTAACAGCTTTGTTAAGCGGGTGTTTGGGCTGTAGTAGATATAGAAGCTTGGCTCCCCTCACAGAGGGGAGCCAAGAATGGTTACGCGAGCAGTTCCTTGACGGCGGCGATGACGGACTGCAGACTCTTCTTCGCGTCACCGAACAGCATCTGGGTGTTGTCCTCGAAGTAGAGCTCGTTCTGGATACCGGCGTAGCCCATGCCGCGGCCACGCTTCATGACCACGACGTTCTGGGACTTGTCGACGTCGAGAATCGGCATGCCGGAGACCGGGGTGCCGGGGCGACGAGCGGCCGGGTTGGTCACGTCGTTGGCGCCGACGACCAGAGCCACGTTGGCCTGCGGGAACTGCGGGTTGATCTCATCGAGATCCACGAGTTCCTCGTAGGGTACGTTGGCCTCGGCCAGCAGCACGTTCATGTGACCAGGCATACGGCCTGCGACCGGGTGAATGGCGTAGGAGACTTCCACGCCGTGGCCCTTGAGCAGTTCGCCGAGGTCAGCGAGCTCGCGCTGGGCCTGAGCCTGAGCCAGACCGAAGCCGGGCACGAAGATGACCTTCTGCGCGTAGACGAGCTGAACGGCCAGATCGTCCGGCGTGGTCTCCTTCATGGTGCCTTCCAGACCGTCGCCAGCAGCGGCGGCGTCAGCACCACCGCCGAAGCCACCGGCCAAGACGGAGAGCAGCGGACGGTTCATGGCCTGAGCCATGAGGATGGACAGGGTCACACCTGCGGAACCGACGAGTGCGCCGGCCACGATCAGGGCAACGTTGTCAATCGCCAGACCGGACATAGCCACAGCCGTACCGGTGCAGGCGTTGAGCACAGAGATGACGACGGGCATATCGGCGCCGCCGATTGGAATCACGAACACCAGGCCGTAGCACAGGGCGAACACGGTGGTCAGAATCGACCACAGCAGACGCTGTTCGGGCTGGACGCACAGCATGACCAGCGAGGCGACAGACCACACGGCGAACAGAATGTTCCATACGCCCTTGCCCGGCAGGTTCAGCTTCTTGACCCACTTGATGCCCTGTAGCTTGCCGGCAGCGATGAGCGAGCCGGTGAAGGTCACAGAACCGATGAGAATACCGAGACCAGCGGTGATGAGCACCACGATGTCCGGGGTGCCTTCCTTGGTCAGGATGTCGTTCAGGGCCACGAGTGCGGCGGCGCCACCACCCACGGTATTGAACACGGAGACCAGCTGCGGCATATCGGTCATCTTCACCTTCTTGGCGGAGACGACACCGGCCACGGCACCGATCAGGATGCCGACGACCAGCACCACCACGGCGACAATGTTCACGAAGCCCTTGGCGAAGAGCACGATGAACGCCATGAGCACGGCCACGACCATGCCGAACGCAGAGATCTGGTTACCCTTGCGGGCGGTCTTCGGCGAATTCATGAAATGCAGACCGACCACAAACAGGACGGCAGAGAACAGGTAGGCGAACCAAGCGACGATGTCGATGGCGCCAACGGTTGCGGAGGTCATTACTTCGACTCCCCCTTCTTCTCGTTCTTGCTGGACTTGAACATCTCAAGCATGCGGTCGGTGACCACGTAGCCACCAACGACGTTCATGGTGCCCAGCACAGCGGCCAGGAAGATGAACACGTAGGCCAGTGGGCTATTGGCTTCGGCTGCCACGATCACAACGCCGACGATGACGATGCCGTGGATGGAGTTCGCGCCGGACATAAGCGGCGTATGCAGGGTGGCGGGCACCTTGCCGATGACCTCGATGCCGATGAGCAGCGCGAGGACGAACAGGGTAATGGAAACGACGAGAGTAGGCATGGTATTCCTTCTTCCTTACTTCTCGGACTTCTCGGCATCGGCAGCAGCTGCCGGGGCGGCGGCGCGGCCGGCAACCACCAGCGCGTCGTCAAGTTCTTCGGTGAGATCCTGGCCGAGCTTGCCGTCACGCACGAAGTGCACGAGGATGTCGGCCACATTGCGCGAAAGCAGGTTGGATGCGGTGGTGGCGACGCCGGAGGCCAGGTAGGGAGCGCCAATCAGCTTGACACCGCCCTCGGTGACCTGCTCGCCGACGGCGGAGCCCTCGACGTTGCCGCCGAGGTCGGATGCTGCGCAGTCCACGATCACGGCACCACGCTTGAGACCCTTGACGCCGGCTGCGGTGAGCAGCACCGGGGGCTTGCGGCCCGGGACCTTGGCGGTGGTGATGATGATGTCAAAGCCGGCGGCCTTCTCATCGACGGCAGCCTGCTGCTGAGCCTGCTCTTCGGCGCTCAGCGCGCGGGCATAACCGCCCTCGCCCTGGCCCTTGGAGAAGTCAAGTCCCAGATCAAGGAACTTCGCGCCGAGGGACTCGACCTCGCCCTGGGAGGCGGGACGCACGTCGTACGCGGTGACGACCGCGCCTAGACGCTTCAGCGTACCAATGGCCTGCAGGCCGGCGATGCCGGCACCGAGCACCAGCGCCTTGGCCGGGCGAATCGTGCCGGCGGCGGTGGTCATCATCGGCAGGAAGGAGCCGTAAGCATCGGCGGCGGTGATGGCTGCCTTGTAGCCCATCACGGAGTTCTGAGAGGTCATCTCATCCATGGACTGGGCGCTGGAAAGCTTACGGGGCAGCTTTTCGATGGCGATGCCCACCAGACCGGCCTTCTCGAGCGCGGCCATGTAATCGGCATCGGTGAAGGAACCGAGCATGCCAATGACCCACTGGCCGGCCCTGAGCTTGGCCACGGTCTCGGCGGACGGTCGGTCCACAAAACCGAGCGCGTCGGCTTCGGCGAGCACCTCGTCACGGCTGGTCACCTTCGCACCGGCCTTTTCGTAATCCTCATCGGTGTAGTCGGCAGCAATGCCGGCACCTGCTTCAATCAGTGAAGAGACACCGCTCCTCTTCAGCCGGGTGACGATATCCGGCGTCAGCGCGACGCGGGATTCCGTTTCGGACGTTTCGTTCAAAACGCCGAACACCACGGTGGCTTCTGGGTTTTGCGCCATGAGAGCCCTTTCTTGTTCTACTTCAAAATGGACATGGTTATCCGCATAGAAAGTGTAGTCGGAAGGTAAAGACCATGACTTGAGATTCCGCCAATCGAAACAGAAACGAACCCGAAATTAGTGAGAAATACGAATGTGTCCATGTGCATTGCGGATGAATTGCTCGGAAGTCGTCCAACAATCACCCGGCATCGATTAGCAACCAACCGCTCAGTAATTATCGACAATCACCGTTTCGTAGCTCACGGTTACTCAACAATATCGGGACCTGTGCAATATTTTGCCACGCACTCCCCTAACCCGCCAGAATCCTACGGTTGCGTAAGGTGACGAGTTCGGTTTGGGCGATTACAATTTGAACTTTGAGAAGCGTTCGCCTCATGGCTGGACGACACTGAAAGGTTTACAGGAGCAAGACTTGTCGGTTATCAATTCCTTCACGCAGCACACTATCAATCTCACCCGTAAGGCGCTCAGGTTGGGATCCGACTTCGTCCACCCGGTCCACGACGACACCCCGGACGAGCCCGATTACCTGTCCAACGCCGACGTGCCGGTCGAGACCAATATCGCTTTGCCTCACAGCGACGATTGGGACGACGGCCACCTGACCGTCACCGACATCGACCCCGCCACCGGCCTGCTCACCACCTCCACCGAAGGCAATCCGCCGCTGGACGAAGGTACGTCCATCTACGACCTGTATGCGGACCGCGCCGAACGTATGGGCGATGAGCCGCTGTACACCTACAAGTCCGGCAACGATTGGGTGACCGTCACCGCCAACGAGTTCCTGGCTGACGTGCGTGCCGTGGCCAAGGGCCTGATTCATTACGGCCTGAAGAAGGGCGATGCCGTGGCATTCATGTGCCGAACTTCCTACGACTGGGACCTGACCGACGCGGCGATCATGGCGTGCGGCGGCGTGCTCGCCACCATCTACGACACCGATTCCGCCGAGCAGATTCGCAATATCGTCAACAACTCCGATGCCCGACTGCTGATCGTGCAGGACACGGACATGCGTAAAAAGGCGGATGGGGCCGTCGAAGAGTGCCCGTCCTTGGAGCACATCATCACCATCGAGACCGGTGGCTTGGACGAGATCAAGGCCTACGGCACCACGGTCTCGGACGAGGAGCTGGACGAGCGCATCGATTCGGTCAAGAAGACCGACCTGTGCTCCATCGTGTACACCTCCGGTTCCACGGCCGCGCCGAAAGGCGTGGAGATGACCCACGAGCACTACTGCCAGACCGCGCTGAATCTGCCGGCCTACATGCCCGATCTGCTGCACGACAAGAGGAACACCATCCTGCTGTTCCTGCCGCAGGCCCATTCCTTCGCCCGCGCCATCAACTACATCGTCGTCTCCTCGAACGTCCGCATCTACATCGCCACCGGCATCAAGACGCTGATCAGCGATCTGCAGGTGGCCAAGCCCACTCTCATGATCGTGGTGCCGCGCGTGCTGGAGAAGGTGTACAACGCCGCGTCCCAGAAGGCCGGCCACGGCCCCAAGGGCGTGGTGTTCGCCTCCGCCGTGGTGGCTGCGCAGAACTATATGAAGGAAGTCTCCGCCAATGGCAAGGCAGGTGCACTGACCCGCACTCGCCGCGCTGCCTTCGATCCGATTGTCTACTCTTCGCTGCGCGAAGTGCTCGGCGGTCGCGCCAAGTGGATTGTGGCCGGCGGTGCCCCGCTTGACCCGGAACTGCTGGCTTTCTTCCGTGGCGCGGGTGTGCCTGTATACGAGGGGTATGGTCTGACCGAAACCACCGCGCCGTGCGCGTTCAACCCGCTGGGTACGCCGTTCCACGCCGGTTCCGTGGGCATCGCATTCCCCGGATTCTCCCTGCGCATCGCCGAGGACGGCGAAATTCAGGTCAAGGGTCGTGCCGTGTTCCCGCGCTATCACAAGAACGACGAGGCCACTGAGCTGTCGTTCACCGAAGATGGCTGGTATGCCACCGGCGATCTGGGCCGCATCGACAACGACGGGTTCCTGTACATCACCGGGCGCAAGAAGGATCTGATCATCACCGCCGGCGGCAAGAACGTCTCCCCCGGCCCGATCGAGGAAGTCATCCAGCGTTGCGAGTTCGTCTCCCAGGCGTTGGTACTGGGTGACAAACGCCCGTTCATCTCCGCCCTGGTGACGTTGGACGAGAAGTCGTTGCGCCCGTGGCTCGCCGCCAAGGGGCTTGACGAGAACATGTCCCTCGAGGACGCGGCAAGGAACGCCGCCGTGCGCGCTGAAGTGCAGCAGTGGGTCGATCGGGCCAACGAGGGCGTCTCCCGCGCCGAATCCGTACGCAAGTTCATCATCCTGCCCGAGGAGTTCACCCAGGAGAACGGTCTGATGACCGCCTCCATGAAGGTGATTCGCCCCAAGGTCATCAAGCGCTACTCCACCCTCCTCAACACCCAGATGTACACCAAGAAGAAGTAAGGAGGACTCGAGTACAGCAAAGGGGAGATTCCATTGGAATCTCCCTTTGTTATAACCGGCCGAAGGCCGATTCCTAGAAATTCCTAGAAGCCCAGGCGCTCCAGCTGCTTGGGGTCGGACTGCCAGCCTTTGGCTACCTTGACGTGGAGGTCGAGCTTGGCTTTTTGGCCGACGATGCGGTTGACCGGGGTGCGTAGCTTCTTCTTGACGTAGGTGAGGTTCGAGGCGCCCTTGCCGATGATGATCGGCTTCTGGGAGTCACGCTCCACGTAAATGGACACGTTGACCTGCGCCTTGCCGTCATAGCCCTGACCGGTCTCGTTGTCTTCCGGATAGTCGATGGAATCGACCACCACGGCCAGCGAATGCGGCAGCTCGTCGTCCAGGGTCTCCAGGAACGCACCGCGCACGAGTTCGGCGATGGTGTCTTCCGGACGCTCCTCGCTGATCTGATCGTCCGGGTACATCTGCGGGCCTTCGGGCGTGTGTTCAATGAGCACGTTCTTCACCTCGGCCAGATTGTCGTGCTTCAGGGCGCTCACCGGCACGATGTCCGAGAAATCGGCGAAATCGTTGATTTCGATGAGCTTGTTGATGAGTTGCTGACGGTCAAGCTCATCGATCTTGGTGACGATGGCAATCAGCGGGATGCGCCATTTGAACGTACCGTCCTCACGCTTGGTGGCGAAGTCGGTACGCAGTCGGGAAAGAATACGCTTGTCGCCGGGGCCGATTTCCTGGTCGGCGGGCAGCAGGAAGGCCACCACGTCCACATCGGCCAAGGATTCGTCGACCACGTCGTTCAGACGCTGGCCAAGCAACGTACGCGGACGGTGAATACCGGGCGTGTCCACGAGCACGAGCTGCGCGTGGTCGGCGGTCAGGATGCCGCGAATCGCCTTACGGGTGGTTTCCGGTCGAGAGGATGCGATGGCGATCTGCTTGCCAATCAACGCGTTGATCAACGTGGATTTGCCGACGTTCGGGCGGCCCACCACGGCCACGAATCCGGAGCGATACGGAACGTCCTGCTTGGTCACGTTCTCCGTTTCACCGGTCGCGTCGACTTCGGCAACGCCGGCAACATCGGAAGCATCGGTGATGTCAATGTTGTCATCGACGTCGTTCGTGCTGTTGTTCTGGTCGGTCATATCACTCCTTGCTGGCGGTATCATCGCCTTCGACGGGCTCGCCGTCAGTTTCCTTATGGGTCTTGTTATCTTCCTCGCCGCCCTCGACGTGCGCCGGTTGTACGACGATGGTGGACACCTTCTTGCGGCGTCCGGCGGAGTCCACGGCGGTCAGTCGCAGACCGCGCGTCACGGCCGAGGCACCGACAATTGGCACGCGGCCCAGAATCTTGGTCAGCAGGCCGTAGACGGTATCGACGTCGTCCTCATCAATGTCGATCTCGAAGATCTCCTCCAGATCGGCAATCGGCGTACGGGCAGGCATCTTCCACTTGTTGTCTCCGATTTTCTCCGGCTCAGTACGCTGGGTGCGGTCGTGCTCGTCTTCCAGCTCTCCGACAATCTGTTCGATGGCATCCTCGATAGTCACCATGCCGGCGATGCCGCCATACTCATCGACCACCACGGCCACATGCTGGCGGGAACGCTGCATCTCATGGAACAGGTCGTCCACCGGCTTGGATTCGGGAACAAGCAGCGGCTGCCGGACGATGGATTCGACCGCGCGCTCCATGGCCGCCGGGTTGAAGGCGGTGGCACGCACGGCGTCCTTCAAATAGGCCACGCCAATCAGGTCATCCACATCCTCACCGATCACCGGCACGCGGGAGAAACCGGAGCGGGAGAACAGTTTCAGCGCGGAAGACAGTGTGGAGTCGCGCTCCATGCAGATCATATCGGTGCGCGGCACCATGATCTCGCGAGTCAACGTATCAGACAGGGTGAGCACGTTGCGCAACATTTCGGAGACTTCCGGATCGAAGTCGTTGGACTCCACCAGCCGGTCGATGGCGGCCTTGCCCTGCTCGAGCTGAATCTTCTCAAGCTCCTCGTCGTCGGACAGATCGGAGTCCTTGGAGCGGCGGCCCGACCCCTTGGAACCGGACTTGTCGCCACCGATGCGTGCGAACGGCGTGAGCTTGGTGGCCAACGACACGATGCGCGAGTTGGAAATCATGATGTCGACCGGCTTGGTCATGCCGGCGGTGCGCGGGCGGACCAGTACGGAGACCACGGCTACGATAATCGCGAACAGGAATCCGGCGAGCAGTTCAACCCACAGTTCCGCACCCCACAGGGATGCGATGGAAGACACCAGTACGCCGTCGAGCACATTGCAGGCGATGCGGAAGAACGCACAGCTGCCGGCGGTGGCGTAACGGTCGGCGATGAGCCGTTGCACGCGATGAATCTTGTCGATCTTCTTCATCTTGAGGAACTGGCTTGCTTCGGAGTCGGTCTGCACCTCGAGGATGAGATTGTTGAGGCTGGCTCGCGTTACGCGGGCCACGGCGCCTTCAGCGGCGGCCATGGTCAGCGAAAGCCAGACGAACAGGGTCGCCACAAGTACGAGAATGACGGTGACGGCGATCAGCGTGGTACTGGAATACTCCATAATGTTTTTTCGGTGTCCTTGAATGTCCTTGAACGGTATCGAATAATCCGAATTTGGTGTGATTGATTTGGAAGTTTATTTGGAATCGAGGTCGCGGCCAGCACCGTGCGCGGCGTCGTACAGGGCCAGCGCGTCGGGTGTGCCGGCGGGCAGCGTGGCCTGCACGTTGGCATCGTGGCGCAGGGCGAAGAAGGTGAGCAGCAGCTGTCGCTGCAGGCCGAACATCTGGCGCTCCTGCTCGGGGGTCACGTGGTCATAGCCGAGCAGGTGCAGGATGCCGTGGATGGTGAGCAATAACATCTCCTGCATGGTGCTGTGTCCAGCTGCGGCAGCCTGTTGGGCAGCGACCCACGGGCAGATGACGATGTCGCCGAGCACTCCTTCCATCACGGTTTTGCCGTCGCCAGGGCGCAGCTCGTCCATCGGGAAGCTCATCACGTCGGTCGGGCCTTCGAGGTTCATCCAACGCATGTGCAGTTCGGCGATGGGATCGGGATCCACGAACATGATGGTCAGGTCGGACTGGGTGCTCACGCGCATCTGGTCGAGTACCCAAATACCCAAATCGGAGAAGACCTTGGGGTCGATGACCCACTGGGTTTCATTGGTGACGTCAACGCTCATCGTCTGTCTCACTTTGGTTGGTTGAATCCGCTTGCTGGCGGGCATCGAAGTCGGTATGGTTGCGGCGGCCCTTGCGTTCGATGTCGCGGTGGTCGCCGGCGATGGCGGAGTGACGGTCGTAGGCGGCCACGATCTGGCCGACCAGCTGGTGACGTACCACGTCCTCGGTTTTGAGATGCACGAATGCGATGTCGTTGATGCCGCCCAGGATGCGTTCGATGGTGGCCAGTCCCGAGCGCGGCACGGTCAGGTCCACCTGCGAGATATCGCCGGTGATGACCATCGTGGTGTTGAAGCCCAGACGGGTCAGGAACATCTTCATCTGCTGTTCGGTGGTGTTCTGAGCCTCGTCGAGGATTACGAACGCGTCGTTCAGCGTACGGCCGCGCATGTAGGCGAGCGGCGCCACTTCGATGGAGCCGTCGTCCATGTACCGCTTGAGCTGGTCGGCGCCGAGCATGTCGCCAAGCGCGTCGTACAGCGGGCGCAGATATGGGTCAACCTTGTCGTTCAACGTGCCGGGCAGAAAGCCGAGGCTTTCGCCGGCCTCCACGGCCGGGCGCGTGAGGATGATGCGGCGAATCTGCTTGTCCTGGAAGGCACGCACAGCCTTGGCCACGGCCAGATACGTCTTGCCGGTGCCTGCGGGACCAATGCCGAAGGTGATGGTGTGCGATTCGATGGCGTTCACGTAGGCCACTTGTCCGGCGGTTTTCGCACGGACCGGCACGCCGGCAGCAAAGGTGATGATGCCGGGAACCGTGGGCTTGCGGTACGTCGGGTCGTGGGAGCCGGCAGAACGTGCATGGGCGCGTTCGTTTGAGGTCGATTGCGCCAGTTTGTCACGCACCGGGCCGTGACCGGGATGTTCGAGGCGCACATGGTTCTTGAGCACGTTCTGGTCGAGCATGCGACGCACGGTGTCGGCATCCATAGGCGCGGTGTAGGCGGCTTGGATGATGGAGTTGACCAAATCCTCGGCCTGTGCGGCTTGAGCTTCGGTCTGCTTGGAGCGGGAGACAATCGCCACGCGGTTGCCGCGCACGATAATCGTCAGGTCCGGAAAGGCGCGCTCCACCTCGCGAATGACCTCGTCAACCGGGCCGAGCACGGCGACGGGGTCAAGTTGAGGCGGGATGGTGATGGTACGTGTAGTCGTTGCCACGAAGCGGATATTCCCCTACTACTCGTCGAGCTTTTCGCCGGTCATCACGTGCGCGTGCACGTGGAAGACGGTCTGGCCGGCGTCGAGACCGGTGTTGAACACCAGTCGGTAGGCGCCGTGAAATTCCTTGTCGGCGATGTTCTGCGCGATGGAGACGATGTGGGCCAGCTCGGTCGGGTCATCGGCGGCAAGTTCGGCGACGTTGGCGTAGTGCTTCTTGGGCACCACAAGCACGTGGACCTTGGCCTTGGGATTGATGTCGTTGAATGCGTAGGTCGTCTCGTCCTCGTAGACCTTGCTGCCGGGAATCTGCCCTGCGATGATCTTGCAGAACAGGCAATCGTCGGATTCGCTCATCATGCTCCTTGGTTTGATGTTGCTACGCACCAGCTTAGCGCGTGGGCGTTACTCGTAACGTCCCAACACCCGAGACAACAGCGACAACGCTACAGGACCGGCCGTCGCGGCTCTCAGAATATTGTGCCCCAGTACGCAGCTCACCGCTCCGGCCTTGACGAAATCAGCTATCTCCTGCTCACTGATGCCGCCCTCAGGCCCAACCACCACACTGACAGTCCGCGGCCGGCCGTCCTGGAGCGTGCGTTCCACCAACTGCGCAACCTTCTCCTCCACGCCGGACCACGTATCGGTAGCATCCTGATGCAGCACAATCACCACATCGCCATGCACGCAGGCCCTGCGGCAGATGGCCACGACCTCTTTGCCGGACGCGCACGCCTCCAATTGCGGCTTAAAAGCGCGCCGCGACTGCTCGGTGGCGGCATCCAGTACCGAATTCCACTTCTTGTCTGTACGGCCGACCTTCCACTTGGCAATGGATCGGTCCGCCTGCCATGGCACCACTTGGTCGACGCCGATCTGCGTAGCCATATCGATGGCCTGCTCATCATGGCCGGTTTTCGCCAATGCCTGAATCAGCGCCAAACGGGTGAACGGCTGGGGTTCGCGCCCCACTTCCACGACTTCAGCCAGTCCGGCTTCAGGATCGGCCATCACTGCCTGGATTCTCAAGCCGTTGCCGTCGGAAAGTTGCAGGCTGTCCCCTGCCTTGAGTCGCATGGCCTGCACGGCATGGCGCTTGATGTGAGCGGGCAGGGTTAGCTTCCAGCCGGCGTGGAGTTCGTCGCTGTTCACCGGGACGTCGTCGACCTGCGGGTCGAAAAGAAAAAGGGCATCAGTCATGACTTCAAGGCTACACGCGACACGCCGTGCACACGCGCGAATTGCATCCCTGTAATTTCATGCTAAGCTATTTACTCGTTGTCCAAACGACACCTGCCCGGGTGGCGGAATGGTAGACGCGCTAGCTTGAGGTGCTAGTGCCTATTTTATACGGGCGTACGGGTTCAAGTCCCGTCTCGGGCACAGATAAACCCCTTGCATTGCAAGGGGTTTTTCGTTATCTGCACACACGAAAGGCCACCAATGCAGTTCATCACGCTGGACACCGTTGACGACCCGCGCGTCGAAGCGTATGTGAGCCTCACCGAAATGCAGTTGCGCAATCGCTTGGAACCAGCCAAGGGCGTGTTCATCGCCGAGTCCCCCAAAGTCATCGACCGCGCGCTGGCCGCTGACCGCGAACCGCTGTCACTGCTGGTCGAGGAACCTTGGCTGGAGGGCATGAAAGACACCTTCGACTTCATCGACGGGCGCTGGGGCGCGGATATTCCCGTCTACGTGGCCTCACCTGAGCAGCTCAAGCGTCTGACCGGCTACCGTTTGCATCGCGGCGCCCTATGCGCGATGCGACGCTGGCTGCTGCCCTCCGTAGCCGAGGTCTGCAGGAGCGCCCGCCGCGTGGCAGTAATGGAAAACATCGTGGACCACACCAATGTGGGCGCACTGATGCGTTCGGCGGCCGCGCTCAATGTGGATGCCGTGCTGGTCACGCCCTCCTGCGGCGATCCGCTGTACCGACGAGCCGCTCGTGTGTCGATGGGCACCGTATTCCAGATTCCGTGGACCCGTATCACCGGGTTCAACGACGACGGTACCGAAAACAAGCATTACTGGCCGTTCCAGGGCATCGACGAGTTGAAGTCGCTGGGCTTCACCACCGTGGCCATGGCATTGGAGGATCGTTCGATTTCGTTGGACGAACTGACACGCCGTCTGCACGCGCCTGACGAAGATCCGACGCATATCGACAAGCTCGCGCTGATCTTCGGCACCGAGGGCGACGGCCTGTCCCACCATACGATTGCCCGCGCCGATTTGACCGTGAAGATTCCGATGAGCCACGGCGTGGATAGTCTGAACGTGGCGGCATCCAGCGCAGTGGCGTTCTACGCGACACGCTAAGGAATCGCACGCGCTCCTAAAAGGCCGAATCCTTAACAAATCCACGAAACTGTTCATCGCAAGTTCACGGCACGCGGGTGGCAAAAGCCTTGCATGTTCGATTTTTTCTGCAATTATTAACTATGTAAACCGAATGCAAGGAAGCATCCGGCCCAGTAGTGCGGTGTCGAAAGACGCTCAGTAACAGAGAGGACAGTTACGATGGCCAAGAATCCCAAGATTCTGTCGATTGTGCTTGCAGGTGGTGAGGGGACCCGCCTGATGCCGTTAACCCGCGATCGCGCGAAGCCCGCCGTTCCCTTCGGTGGTGTGTATCGTCTGATCGATTTCCCGTTGAGCAATCTGGTGAACTCCGGGTACCGTCAGGTCGTGGTGCTCACCCAGTACAAGTCTCACTCGCTTGACCGCCACATCTCCCAGGTCTGGCGTTTCTCCCCGCTGCTTGGTTCGTACGTCTCCCCTGTGCCCGCGCAGCAGCGTCTCGGCAAGCATTGGTATCTCGGCTCCGCCGACGCCATCTACCAGACCATCAACATCATCGAGGATGTCCAGCCGGACATCGTGGTGATTGTGGGTGCCGACCACGTCTACCGCATGGACTTCGAACAGATGGTTCAGCAGCACATCGAGTCCGGTGCTGAGTTCACCGTGGCCGGTATCCGCCAGCCCATCGAGGAATCGAACCAGTTCGGTGTGATTGAGGTCGATCACGATCACCCGAACATGATCAAGAACTTCCAAGAGAAGCCGGCCACCACCACCGGTCTGCCGGACAATCCGAACCAGATTCTGGCTTCCATGGGTAACTACGTTGCCAACACCAAGGCCCTGTTCGAGGCTCTGTCTCTCGATGAGAAGGCTGCCGACACCAAGCACGACATGGGCGGCGACATCGCCCCGTACTTCGCTTCTCGCAACGAGGCCGGCGTCTACGACTTCAACTCGAACGAGATTCCAGGCTCCACGGCCACTGATCACGCTTACTGGCGCGACGTCGGTACGATTAAGCAGTTCTACGATGCACACATGGATCTGATCGCCTATGTGCCCGAGTTCAACCTATACAACCAGGATTGGCCGATTTACACGATGTCCGGCAACCTGCCGCCAGCCAAGTTCGTGCACGCGGGCCGCGACCGTCTGGGCCACGCCACCGATTCAATCGTCTCCCCCGGTGTGATCGTCTCCGGCGGTGAAGTGCACCACTCCGTGCTCTCCCCCAATGTGCGTATCCACTCGTGGGCACAGATTGTCGATTCCGTGCTGTTCGACGGTGTGATCATCAACCGCCGTGCCCGCGTGTACAAGGCAATTCTTGACAAGAATGTGGTGCTCACCGAAAACTCCACTGTCGGCATCGATACCGAGCACGATCTGGCCCGCGGCTTCACTGTCACGCCAGACGGCATCACGGTTGTCCCGAAGAACACCATCGTCGATGACTGATTGACCAGTCCAGACATGGAAAAGCCCCGTATCATGCGGGGCTTTTCTCGTATAGAGCTCCCTCATCAGAGGGAGTTTACTAAGCGCTATCAGTACTTTGGCATGTTGTCGAAGTTGAAGCCTAGGGCGGCGAGCTGGTCGCGGCCTTCGGGTGTGATGCGCTCCATGGTCCAGCGCGGGTCCCACGTCCAGTCGATGCGGAACTCCTCGACCAGACCGGCCAGTGTGGAGGCGCATTCGTCCTCGATAAGGTCGGTCAGCGGGCAGGCCGGCGTGGTCAGCGTCATCGTAATAATGGCGCGGCCTAGCTCATCGATCTCAATGCCGTAGACCAGACCCAAATCGATCACGTCGATGCCAAGCTCCGGATCAATCACCTGATGCAGTGCCTCGCGCACGTCTTCGGCAGTGGCGCGGCCGATATCGTCAATCGCCTTGATCGGAATCTCGCTGCCATCGGACTGTTCGTCATCCCGGCAACCGCATCTGCCGTGGTGACCGCCACACGCACAGGTGTCATCGCCGGACGCAGCAGAGTGCTCGATCGGGCGTCCGTTCGGGAAGCCCTTGGCCAAGGTCGGGTTGGCCATCACGCGGCGAGCGGCCTCCTCGTCCTGCAGGACGCCGTTGACGGCATCGAAAACGGACGGCTGTGGTTCGGGAACCAAATTATCGTTGGACATATTTCCTCAGTTCTTTGCAGCGAGGGCTTTGGCGATGGAATCCTTCAGCCCTTCCCAGCCTAACAGAGCGCATTTGATGCGCATAGGGTATTTCGACACTCCTTGGAATACCACGGCGTCGCCGAGCTTTTCTTCCAGGTTCTCGTCGTCCAGACCGGCACCGCGCGATTCCATCAGCTTGTGGAATGTCTGTTCCAGATCCATGGCCTCGTCCACGGTTTTGCCGTCCACCAGATCGACCATCACCGACAGGCTGGCCTGCGAAATGGAGCAGCCGTGGCCGTCCCATACCAATCGCTTGATGGTGTGCGGTTCGTCATCGGAGACTTCGACATGGATGGTCGCCTCGTCGCCGCAGGTCGGGTTGAACTGGTGCGATTCACCGGGCGTGCAGTATTCGTGGCTGGCTTGCACGGTGACATTGGCCGTTGCGTTCGCGGACTGTTCGACCGCTGCGTTGGGAGCAAAGGATTCCTTGCCATGCGGATGTTTCGACGCCTCGAGGATGACCTCTTGGTACATCTGTTCGAGGTCATCCCCGCTCATACCAAATTCGTTCATGGTGTTCTGTTTTACTCCACTCCAAAGAACTTACGGATGCCCTTGGCCGCTTCGACCAATGCTTGGGCATCTTCGACCGAATTGTAGACACCGGAGGAGGCACGGTTGGATGCGTATAGGCCGAAGTGGCGGTGTACCGGCTGGGCGCAGTGGTGCCCCACGCGAATCGCGATGCCCTGGGCGTCGATGAACTGGCCCACATCGTGCGGGTGCACGCCGGCCACGTCGAACGCCACGGTGCCGATGCGGTCCACGTTTTCGCGCGGTCCGAGGATGCGAATGCCATCGATGTCACCGAGCTTCAGCAGTTCGGCGGCGATGGTCTTCTCATGGGCTTCGATGTTCTCAAGACCGATGTTCATCATCCATTCGGCGGCGACGCCTGCGGCCACCACTTGGGCGACCGGCTGGGTGCCGGCCTCGAAACGGGCCGGAGGGGCCATGTATTGGGCTTCGTGGTCCATGTAGGCGAGCTCGACCATGGAGCCGCCGAAGTTGGCCGGCGGCAGGGCTTCGAGCAGTTCGCGCTTACCGTACAGGAAGCCGACGCCGGTAGGACCGTACATCTTGTGCGCGCTCCAGGCGGCGAAGTCCACATCAAGCGCGTGGAAATCGACCTTGAGGTGCGGTACGGACTGGCAAGCGTCCAAGATAAAGATCGAACCTACTTCATGCGCACGCTTGATGATAGGGGCGATGTTGGTGATGGCACCCGTGGTGTTGCCCACGTGGGTGACGGCCACGACCTTGGTGCGTTCGGTGATGACTTCGTCGAGGTTGTCCGTACGCACACGGCCGTCCTCGGTCAGGTCGATCCACTTGAAGGTGGCACCGGTACGGTAGGCCAGCTCCTGGAACGGCAGCAGCACTGAATGATGTTCCGCACGCGAGACGACGATCTCATCGCCCGGCTTCAGGGCAAAACGCTTGGCGGCTTCTCCCCCACGACCCAGCGATGCATTGCCGAATGCGGTGGCGAGCAGGTTCAGTCCGGCCGTGGCACCACCGGTGACGACGATCTCTTCTTCGCCTTCCGCTGCATTCGCGCCGACCAGCTTGGCGACCTTGGCACGGGCCTCTTCGAAAGCCATGGTACTACGGGCCGCCAGCTCGTGGGCACCGCGGTGCACGCCGGCGTTGATCGTACGGTAGAAGTTCGCCTCGGCGTCGATCACCGCATTCGGCTTCTGCGAGGTGGCCGCAGAATCCAGGTACACGAGCGGGTGCCCGTGAATCTCCTGATTCAGAATCGGGAACTCGCCCCGAATCTCCTTAAAATCAACCATTATGTTCCCCTACTTACGTAACAATTGTACGAAACGAGTGGGAGTCGGACATGGCCTGTTCGCGGCCGTAAAGACTTGGCCTGAGCGGCCCGGAGCGTGTCGAGAATAGGGCATGTCAGGCTCCCCCGGTCACGGACTCAGGCCAGCGCGGACTCGGAATCAGCACCCTCGGGCAGGTACTGGTCGTAGCCGTTCTCTTCGAGTTCGTCGGCCAGCTCAGGGCCGCCGGTCTTGACGAAGTGGCCGTCGGCGAACACGTGCACGATGTCCGGCTTGATGTACTTCAAGATACGGGTGTAGTGCGTGACCATGAGGATGCCGAACTGGTTGGCTTCCTTGGCACGGTTCACGCCTTCGGACACGATGCGCAGGGCGTCCACGTCCAAGCCGGAGTCGGTTTCGTCAAGGATGGCAAACTTCGGCTTCAGCAGTTCGAGCTGCAGCACTTCGGCGCGCTTCTTTTCACCGCCGGAGAAGCCTTCGTTCACGGAACGGGAGGCGAACTTCGGGTCCATCTTGAGGCGCTTCATGGCTGCGGACAGGTCCTTGGCCCACTGGCGAATACCGGGAGCCTCGCCGTCGATTTCGGTCTTGGCGGTGCGCAAGAAGTTGGTCATGGACACGCCCGGTACTTCGACCGGGTATTGCATGGCCAGGAACAGGCCGGCCTTGGCGCGCTCGTCCGGAGTCATCTTGAGGATGTCCTTGCCGTCGAGGAGGGCCTCGCCGGAGTCGACCACGTACTTGGGGTGGCCGGCCAACGTGTAGGCGAGAGTGGACTTGCCGGAACCGTTGGGGCCCATGATGGCGTGGGTTTCGCCGGAGTGGACGGTCAGGGTGGCACCCTTCAGGATCGGCTTGATGCCTTCCTTGGTTTCGACGTGGACGTGCAGGTCCTTGATTTCGAGTGTTGACATTGTTGTGCTCCTAAAAATGCTGTTCTTACTTGTCTTCGAGGACCTGTGCCATGGCGTCGTTTTCGCCACGGGCCAGTCGGCGGTCAATCACGGTCATCAGATGTTCGGAGATGGCAGGAATGCCGATCTCCTCGACGAGTTCGCCGAAGAAGCCGCGCACCACGAGCTTGCGGGCGTCGGTTTCGGGGATGCCGCGGGATTCGAGGTAGAACAGTTCCTCGTCGTCGAAGCGGCCCACCGAAGAGGCGTGACCGGCACCGATGATGTTGCCGTTTTCGATTTCGAGGTTCGGCTCGGAATCGGCGATGGCACCCGGGGTCAGGACCAGGTTGCGGTTGAGCTCGTAGGAGTCGGTGCCGGGGGCGGTGGGCTGGATGAGCGCGTTGCCCACCCAAGTGGAGTGCGCGCCCTTGCCGTCAAGCGCGCCCTTGTAGACCACGCGGGACTTGCAGTCGGGGTGGTTGTGTACCACCATCGTGCGGTGTTCGATGTGCTCGCCGGGGTCCACGAAGTAGATGCCGAGCATGTTGAGGTCGCCTTGTTCGCCGCCGAAGTCCTGATCCATGCGGATGCGGACGATGTCGCCGCCCAAGGTCACGACGGAGTGGCGCAGGGATGCGCCTTCGCCGACGTGGATGCGGTGGTTGGCCACATGTTTGGCGGTTTTGGCCCATTCCTGAACGAACGTGGTGGAGACGTGCGAGTCCTTGCCGGTGGTGATTTCCACGCCTTCGGCCAGTCGTGCGTCACCGTCGTGTTCCACGACGACGTCCGCATGAGCTTTGTCGGCGGCGGCGATCACCAGATGGAAAGCGTCGAGGTCCTCCCCCGCGCCGTGCACCTTGACGAGCACGGGCTGGGCGATCTCACCAGACAGTTCCAGAATGGTTGCGGTGTGGCCGGATTCCCATTCGACTGCGGAGACGCGGTCGTTGGGCTTGGACACAGTGCCGGACAGGCCCTCACCGAGCTTGATCTGGCTGAGCTTCACGCCTTCGGCCAACGGCGAGCCATCAATCATGGAGACTTCGATCTGCGTTTCGCCGGAAGGCTTGAACACGGTGAAGAACTCGTTGATGCGCTCGATAGGCGTGTAGCGCCATTCGTCCTGCTTGCGGCTGGGCTCCGGATAGTCGCCTGCGTTGAACGAACGCACGGCATGGTCCACGGAGGACGGCATGGCGGCCGGAATCGCGTATGGGTCGTTGGGGTCGGCGACCGGAATCTTGATTTCCTTGACGGGTGTTGTGTTGTCGGTCATCGGAATCAGCCCACCGATCCTTCCATCTGAAGTTCCACAAGTCTGTTGAGTTCGAGTGCGTATTCCATCGGCAGCTCCCGGCTGATCGGTTCGACGAAGCCGCGCACGATCATGCCTCGCGCCTCTTCCTCCGTGAGTCCTCGGCTCATCAGGTAGAAGAGCTGGTCTTCGGAAATCTTGGAAACGGTGGCTTCGTGGGCCATCGAAACGTCGTCTTCGCGAACGTCGACGTGCGGGTAGGTATCGGAGCGGGAGAAGTCGTCGACCAGCAGGGCATCACACACGGTCGAGTTGGACGAACCGTACGCGCCCTTGACGATTTTGACCAGACCACGGTAGGCGGAACGTCCACCGCCGCGGGAAATGGACTTGGCGACGATAGTGGAGCTGGTGTGCGGGGCGAGGTGAATCATCTTCGCGCCCGTGTCCTGGTACTGGCCCTTGCCGGCGAAGCCGAGGGACATGGTGGATGCCTTGGCGTACGGTTCGGCGAGGATGCAGGCCGGGTACTTCATGGTGGCCTTGGAACCGATGTTGCCGTCCACCCACTCCATCGTGCCGCCCTCACGCACGTAGGCACGCTGGGTGACGAGGTTGTAGACGTTGTTCGACCAGTTCTGCACGGTGGTGTAGCGCACGCGGGCGTGCTTCTCGACGATGATCTCGACGATGGCGGCGTGCAGCGAGTCCTCGGACCAGATCGGGGCGGTGCAGCCTTCCACGTAGTGCACGTAGGAGCCTTCGTCCGCGATGATCAGCGTACGTTCGAACTGACCCATGGCCGGGGTGTTGATGCGGAAGTATGCCTGCAACGGGATGTCCACGTGCACGCCCTTCGGCACGTATACGAACGAGCCGCCGGACCATGCCGCGGTGTTGAGGGCGCCGAACTTGTTGTCCTCCGGGGGCACGACGGTGCCGAAGTACTTCTTGACGAGTTCAGGGTATTCGCGCACAGCGGTGTCCGTGTCGACGAAGATCACACCCTGCTTCTTCAGGTCCTCACGAATGGAGTTGTAGATTACCTCGGACTCGTACTGGGCAGCCACGCCGGAGACGAGGCGGTTCTTCTCCGCCTCCGGGATGCCAAGGCGATCGTAGGTGTTGCGGATGTCGTCCGGCAGCTCCTCCCACGACTTCGCCTGCTTCTCGATCGGCTTGACGTAGTACTTGAAGTCGTCGGCGTTGAAGCCGGAGAGATCCACACCCCAATCGGGCATGGGCTTTTCGAGGAACGCCTTGAATCCACGCAGACGCATGTCGAGCATCCACTGCGGCTCGCCTTTGTCGGCGCTGATCGCGCGTACGACGTTCTCATCAATGCCTCGTTTTGCGGCTTCGCCGGCGGCATCAGAATCATGCCAACCATAGTTGTAGTCGCCGAACTGGCTGATGATCTCGTCATCCTTCTTGATCTTGTCCTCGTTGACGCGGGTACGATCAGCCACATACTGGCTCATCTCCACGTCAGCGGCGGCGTTTGGTGCTGTGTTTTCGGTCACCATCCTGCCTTCCTTGTATCACACTTAACCCTATGAAAACCTAGCAGAACCCAAGTGCAAACACTAGCTGCCCTGACGCATATTGGCTGTGGTCTTGATTACATGCGGGCGCCATCGGGCCATGCGGCATCACGGATGGCGCCAAACGGCGAAGGCGTGGCGGCGAAGCATCCTGAGATGCCGTGCCGTCACGCCTTCATCGTGCGCGGACCGACCGCGCGGGATCCACGGTCAGCGGGCCGCCTGATGGTCGAGCGCCGCCTTGACCAGACCGGCGAACAGCGGATGCGGCTTGGTCGGGCGGGACTTGAACTCCGGGTGAGCTTGGGTGGCCACATAGAACGGGTGCACGTCCTGCGGCAGTTCCACGAACTCGGTGAGCTCGCCATCCGGGCTCTGGCCAGAGATGCGCAGGCCGCCTTCGCGCAGACGATCCTTGTACGCCACGTTGACTTCGTAACGGTGGCGGTGACGCTCGGTGACATGCGTGGTGCCGTACAGTTCGGCGACCAGCGAGCCTTCCTCCAGCTCAGCCGGGTAGGATCCAAGACGCATGGTGTGGCCCATGTCGCCCTTGCCGGCCACGATGTCCTTCTGCTCTTCCATGGTGGCGATCACCGGGTTGGCGCAATCGGGCTCGAACTCGGAAGAGTTCGCGTCTTCAATGCCCAGCACGTGGCGGGAGTATTCGATGACCATGGACTGCAGGCCCAGGCACAGGCCAAGGGCGGGCAGCTTGGTTTCACGGGCGAACTTCAGGGCACCGATCTTGCCATCGATGCCGCGGATGCCAAAGCCGCCGGGGATCACGATGCCGTCGACGTTGTCGAGAGCGGCGGCCGCACCTTCGGTGGTTTCGCAACGGTCGGCCGCAACCCACTTGACGTTGACCTTGGCCCAGTTGGCAAAGCCTCCGGCCTTGATGGCCTCGGTGACAGACAGGTAGGCGTCCGGCAGATCGATGTACTTGCCGACGATGGCGATGTTGACTTCATGCTTGGGGTGGTGGACGCGCTCAAGCAGGTCTGCCCATTCATCCCAATCGACATCGTGGAACGGCAGGCCGAGCTCACGCACCACGTAAGCATCAAGGCCCTCTTCGAACAGAATCTTCGGCACATCGTAGATGCTCGGCGCATCCACGCAGTTGACCACGCCTTCGGCATCGACGTCGCACATCAGGGAAATCTTGTCTTTGATGGACTGGTTGAGCGGGCGGTCGGAACGCAGCACGAGGGCGTCCGGGGAGATGCCGAGCTGACGCAGCATCATCACGGAGTGCTGGGTGGGCTTGGTCTTGAGCTCGTGGGCGGCGGAAATGTACGGCACCAGGGAAACGTGCACGAACATGCAGTTGTCCGGGCCGAGATCGCGGCGCACTTCGCGGGCGGCCTCAAGGAAGGGCTGGGACTCGATGTCGCCGACAGTACCACCGATCTCGGTGATGATCACATCCACGTCATCGGAAGCCTGGGCGCGCATACGAGACTTGATTTCGTTGGTGATGTGCGGGATGACCTGCACACACTGGCCGAGGTATTCGCCGGCGCGCTCCTTGCGCAGCACTTCCTGATAGATCTGACCGGTGGTGACGTTGGCCTTCTGGCTCAGGAAGACGTCGAGGAAACGCTCGTAGTGGCCGATGTCGAGATCGGTTTCGGCACCGTCTTCGGTCACGTAGACCTCACCATGCTGGAACGGGTTCATGGTGCCCGGGTCGACGTTGATGTACGGATCGAGCTTTTGCTGCAGAACATGGATACCGCGGCTGCGCAGCAAACGACCGAGCGAAGATGCGGTCAGGCCCTTGCCGAGAGAGGAAACAACGCCGCCAGTGACGAAAATATGCTTGGTGACGTGCTCTTGAGAATTACCATGTGTTCTTCTAACCATGGAATTCCACTCTATCATCCGTGTATGACCCGGCGTGTTCATGACGTGGCCGGTGTAGTCGCGCGTAGGCGGCCCGTCTCGTCCTGCCTTGGCCAGCATATGGTCGAATACACGGCGCACTTCAGGCCCATAGGGCGCACCAGGACGAGGATTCTGGTCCGATTCGTCGGAACAGGAATCCCGGGCTCAACGTCGACTGATACCCGGGATTGGCTGGAGGGCTTGGTTCTATTCGCTCAGCAAGTGCGCCACAGCATCGAGCGCGAGCTTGTAGCCGTAGAAACCCATGCCGGTGATGGTGCCGGTGGCCACAGGGCTGATTACGGAACGCTTGCGGAACTCGTCACGGGCGGACGGGTTGGAAATATGGACTTCCATAAGTGGCAGGTTCTCATCAATGACCATGTGCGCGGCGTCGGCGAGAGCATACGAATAGTGCGTGAAGGCGGCGGGGTTCATGACCACCGGGGTTTTCTCGTCGGCGGCTTGGTGCATCCAGCGCACCATTTCGGCTTCGTCGTCGGTCTGACGCACCTCGACTTCAAGGCCGAGGTCCTTGCCCCATTCGGCGCAGAGCTTGCGCAGGGTGTCGAGGTCTTGACGACCGTAGACGTCGGGCTGGCGGACGCCGAGACGTCCGAGGTTAGGGCCATTGACAACGATGACTTTGGTCATCGGGACTCCTTTTGTTTGTGCTTCTCTCCCTCCGCCCCTTCGGGGCACCTCCCTCATCAGGGGGAGGAAGAAGGTAGATCCGACTCCGGGGCACCTCCGTTAGAGGGGAGCCAAGTACTTTTTTTGAGGGGATGGCGAACGGCACGGCCTGTGGCCGTTCAATTATTGCTGAATACGATGGAAGGCTTCTTCTACGGCGTCGGCGGGCGGGTTGTCGAGGTGTACGACGTGACCAATCTCGTCAAGGACCACGAAACGCAGTTCGTTGCCACGGGCTTTCTTGTCGCGATGCATCAATGCGAGCACGTCGTCGAACGAGCCGCCATGCCACGACGTCGGCAGACCCAGCGAAGCGAGCACCGAGCGGTGATAGTCAACCAGATCCTGATCGATGTAACCGATCAGATGGGCCAGCTCGGCGGCATACACCATACCGACGGCCACCGCATTGCCATGCCTCCAGCGGAAGTGCTCGAGCTTTTCGATGGCATGGCCCATCGTGTGCCCGTAGTTGAGGAATTCACGAAGACCCTTCTCCTTCAAATCGGAGGAGACGTGGTAGACCTTGACCTTTACCGTGCGCTCAATGAGCTCGGCAACCACGTCTTCGAGCGGCGAGCCAAGGAATGTAGAGCCGACGAAAGCGCACAGTTCAGCTGCGTGGTCTTCGAGGATATGCAGGATTTCGGGATCGCGGATGAAACCGGATTTGGCGACTTCGCCGAGACCCTCGATGAAGATGTCATTGGGTAGCGTAGCCAGCGTCTTGGTGTCGGCCAGCACACCGGCAGGCGTGTAGAACGAGCCGACGAGGTTCTTGCCCTGCGGGGTGTTGATGCCGGTTTTGCCACCGGTGGAGGCATCGACCATGGCCAGCAGCGAGGTCGGGCAGTTTACATAGCGCACGCCGCGCATCCACGTGGCAGCCACGAAACCGGCCAAATCGGTTGCGGCACCGCCGCCAAGCCCCACCACGGCATCGGATCGGGTGAAACCTTCGTTGCCAAGGCGTTCCCAAATGCCGTTGGCCACGGTAATGGTCTTGCCGGGTTCGGCATCCGGAATCACGATGTCGGAAACCTCATAGCCGCCCTGACGCAACAGAGCGCGGGCACGATCGGAGTGTCGCTGCACCGACTGAGTGTGGATAAGCGCGATTTTGGCGGGTTTGGGTCCCAGCACATCGGCCAGATGGTTCATGGCACCTTCGCCAATGACCACATCATACGGCTCAATTGCCGCTCCGGTAACATGCACTGCTCGCTCAGATACCATATCAATCACTTTCTTCGCTGCGCCCTGAGGCGTAAGCCCCCGGGTATGGACATGAACGTTGGCGACCTCGCGGAATACTGGGTCACGCTGCTTGAACAGTTTTTTCCAACGGGAGTTGGCGTTGCCATTGAGCATGGGCCGGCCTCCCCCACGGTTCGCGCGTTCCATGGCTTCCGCCGGATCGGCATCAAGGTAGACCACACGACCGCCATGGTCGATGTAGGAGGCGAGGGCATGCTGGGTGGAGGACGTCATGGGAGCGCCACCGCCCAGCGAAAAGATACCGTCGAAATCCTCAAGCATATCGGCGATGAGATCGGCCTCGACCTCGCGGAATGCCGGCTCACCGTATTCCTCGAAGTAGGAGGGAATCTTCATGCCCACTTCACGTTCGATCTCCACATCGGCATCGGCGAACGGCAGACGCAACATATGCGCCACTTCCTTACCGACACGTGTTTTGCCGGCTCCCATCATGCCGATGATGACGGCGCGGGGGCGTGCGGTCATAATCTACGAATCCTCTCGACGATTGGTGGGTACAGTTGCTGATGGTTCCGCGGCAGTCGTCACGAAACCATACGCCCTTCGTTCAGCGCATGTGCTCCGGCCACGAAGCGAGATACGACTCAAGGTTGCGCCGTGTTTCGGCAACACTGTCTCCACCGAACTTATCCAGCGCGTACTTCGCCAAAGTCAGACGCACCATGGCCTCGGCCACCACGGATGCCGCAGGCACGGCGGTGCTGTCGGAACGCTGGTTGATGGCTTGTGCGGATTCGCCGGTCAGCACGTCGACCGTACGCAGGGCCTTGGGGATGGACGGAATCGGCTTCATGGCACCGCGTACGCGAATCACCTGGCCATTGGACATACCGCCTTCAATGCCGCCTGCGCGGTTGGACAGACGGTCGATGCGGCCGTCGGCGTTGACCACGATCTCATCGTGCGCCTGCGAACCGGGGCGGGAGGCTTCCAGGAAGCCGTCGCCGATCTCCACACCCTTGAACGCCTGAATGCCCATAATCGCGGAGGCCAGAGCCGCGTCCAGTCGGCGGTCGGACTCCACATACGTGCCGATGCCGGCAGGCACACCGTAAGCCAGCACTTCAATCACGCCGCCCAACGTATCGGCGGCCTTCTTGGCTTCATTGATGCGTTCGATGATACGGACCTCGGCCTCTTTATCCAACGTACGCACGGGAGAGGCATCCAACGCTTCCAGATCGTCAGGTGTGGGCAACGGCAAATCAGGGTTGGTCTGCACGCCACCGAGCGCCACCACGTGGGCTACGGTGCGGATGCCGAACGCCTGATCCAGGAACTGCTTGGCCACCTCGCCCAAGGCCACACGGGAGGCGGTCTCACGGGCGCTGGAGCGCTCCAGTACCGGGCGGGCGTCGTCAAAACCATACTTGCGCATGCCGGTCAGATCGGCGTGGCCCGGGCGCGGGCGACTCAGCGGCGCATTGCGGCCTTCGCGCGGCAGGTCATGGTCGAGTGCATCGGCGCTCATGACCTCGGTCCACTTCGGCCATTCGGTGTTGGCGATTTCGATGGCCACCGGCGAGCCGAGGGTCAGGCCGTGGCGTACACCGGTCAGCAGACGGACCTTGTCTTGCTCGAACTTCATGCGGGCACCGCGACCATATCCAAGTCGACGGCGTGCCAGTGCGGAAACGATATCGTCCGTGCTAATACGCACGCCGGCCGGCAACCCTTCAATCATGGCCACCAATGCTTCTCCGTGCGACTCCCCTGCCGTCTGCCAACGCAGCATAACTTCCCTCGTTTCATGTGTGTACGTCTATGAGTACGTCTAACTAGGGGTTAATGTTAAGCTATGCCATACCTGTTCACGCTACCCGGTCTGCTATGTGGGCTTACACTGTCCATTGAGGATGTTCGTCATCGGCGGGTGCCGATCGCATGGGTGGCCGTGGGCGCGTTAATCCAGTTGGCCGCCGATTTCGCGTATGGAGTGGTGGCGAACGACCTGTTCGTGCTGTTGCAGGCACTGTTGTTCACCGTGCTATGTTGCCTGATCCAGTTCGCGTTGGCGTTGCTGGTGCCGCGGTCATTGGGATTCGGCGATGTGACCGCCTTGATACCTATGGGATTGTCTGTCGGACTGTTTGGCCTGTTGCCTGTGGTGGTCTGGTGGCTGGCGATGGGCGTTGCCGGCATCACATGGATTGCCTTGTGGACGCGATTCGACCCACAACGCACATCACCGGCACATGCGGGCAAGGTGCCGTATGTGCCGGTGATATTGGCGGGCGCGATTGTGGCGGTGGTGGTTGGGGTGTTGTCCTAGATTTCTCCTCCATCCGCTTTGCGGGAGCCCCGGGCTTAAGTCGAGCGTTACATTCCCCGCAGTGCTCCCCTCAGCGAGGGAGCCAATGAAGAGACTAACGTCCAATCAGCTTCCCCAAGCGAAGGGAGCTAACGGGATGACTACTGGTTTTCGGCTTGCCACTTGCGTAGTTCGGCCACGTTCTGGTCATGTTCATCGGCGGTTGCGGCGAACTTGGTTTCGCCGGTGTCCAGATTGACCGTGCAGAAGTACAGCCAATTGCCGCTTTCGGGGTGCAGTGCCGCTTGAATGGCACTATCGCCGGGATTGCTGATCGGCGTAGGTGGCAGGCCGGAGATCTTGTACGTGTTGTACGGGTTGGACTCGTCCTGGGTCATCTCGGTGGTCACCTGCGCGGGCTTGACGTTATTGCCATAGGCCACGGTGGAATCCATGCCCAACGACATGCCCTGCTCCAAACGGTTCTCGATGACTCGCGTCACTTTGCCGTAGTAATCGGCTTTGTTGACCTCGGCCTCGGCGATAGAGGCGATGATCATCACCCGTTCGCGGTCACTGCCGGTCGGCACGCCCAATTCATCCAACTTGGCGATACGCTTATCGACCATGGCCTTGAGGATTTCCGAAGCGCTCTTCATGCTCTTGACGTTGTAGGTTCCCGGCTCCAGCCATCCCTCAAAGCTACCGCCCGCTTCATTGGGCAGAATATCCTTACCCTTGTTCTTGATAATCGTGTCGAATTCGCTTTGGGCAATGCCGGAAAGCTTCGCGGCGTCGGCGAACACATCGGTGGCACGTTCACCGGGATGAACCTCAAGGAAGCCCGCCGCCTGGTTGGTGTCGGAGAGAACGGCGATCACATCGGATGCGGCCATATGCTTCTTCAATGTGAACGTTCCAGGATAGAGTGTCGAGCTATTGGCGTTGACCACGCTGGTGAACGCGGCAGTGGACTTGATGACTTCGGCCTTGAGCAGATTATCGGCGATCTCCGCAGCGCCTTGGCCCTCGCTCACGGTGAATTCGACCTCGCCATAGCCCGGTCCCGGATAGTCCGCGATGGCCGTCGACTGGTTGCTCCGGCTGTCGCGCCATGCGATGAGCTTGGTTACGCCGAAATAGCCGCCGCCGATAAGCAGGGCGACGATGGCGATAGCGATGATAATGCCACTGATACGCTTGCGCTTGCGATGTGCACGTCGCTTGCGCATCTCCTTGCGGGATTTCGGCGGTTCTGGCGGCGTGGCCCCGCGCATTGGTTCTGACCCCTGTTCGACCCAATGCGTGTTGTCATCAAAGAACTCGTTAAAATCATCGGTCATAACCGATACCTCACTACTCCCGGGTACGGTCGAGTGCCGTCTGCAAAATCACCACTGCCGACTGCTGGTCAACCACCGGCCTGTGCTTGTTCGAAGCTTTATGGGCCTCGAACAGTTGACGATGCGCACTGACTGTTGTTAATCTCTCATCTATCAATGACACCTGCGGAATCTGATACTCCGTAGAATCACTGTCTTCACTCTCTGCTTGCAGCCTCTTCTCCAGATTGGCCGCCCACCTGCGCGCTTTTTTGGCGCTTTTGCCTTCTGTACCGTCCATCTGCAGGGGCAATCCGACGATTACATGGTCCACATGTTCGTCTTCGATGACGTTCAGGACCTCGTCAATAGCAAAGAAATAGTCGCCGGCAACATGAATGTTGCCAGCAGGGTGTGCAAAGGTAAGCTCCGGGTCGGACAGTGCCAGTCCGACCCGGGCATTACCCAAATCAACGCCTAACCACACCACTGGCGGAATCAGGCTTTCTGCGCCTCGTGCTTGAGCGCTTCGAGGGCCTCGCCGATCTTGGAGGCATCGACACCGCCACCCTGGGCGAAGTCCGGCTTGCCGCCGCCACCGCCGCCGAGGACCTTGGCTGCGCCACGCACCAGATCACCGGCCTTGATGCCGGCCTTGCGGGCGGCCTCGTTGGTGGCCACGGCGACCATCGGCTTGTCATCCTCGTTCACGCCGGCGAGGGCCACCACCACGGGGGCGTCTTCACCGAGTTGTGCGCGCACGTCGAGCACGGTCTTGCGCAGGGCGTCGACCGCGCCGAAGTGGCCCACGTTCTTGACAGCCACCTTGACCGGGGCCGCGGAGTTCTTGGTGTCAGCAACCAGCGCCGGAACCGAGGCAGCCAGCTGGGACTCGTACATGGCGGCCAAGCGACGATCGGATTCCTTGAGCTTGGCGAGCAGGGCGTTCACACGCTCGGTGAGCTCGTCCGGGCGAGCGTTGAGCTTGTCGGACAGCTGGGAGACCAGCGCGTGCTCACGAGCGTTGAAGTCATAGGCACCCTGGCCCACGACGGCGTCGACACGACGCACGCCGGAGCCGATGGAGGCTTCGGACAGGATGTTGACCATGCCGATCTTGCCAACGTGGTCCACGTGGGTACCACCACACAGCTCGCGGCTCCAGCCGTCTTCGCCGATGGAGACCACGCGTACGATGTCGCCGTACTTCTCGCCGAACAGGTGCATGGCACCGAGTGCGATGGCGTCGTCGAACTTCATTTCCTTGGTGGTCACGGCGAGGTTATCGCGCAGCTTGTCGTTGACGCGCTCCTCGACTGCGGAGATCACGGACTTGGCCGGGGCCTTGGACCACTGGAAGTCGAAGCGCAGACGGTTCGGGGCGTCTTCGGAGCCGCGCTGGGTGGCCTGCGGGCCAAGCTCCTCACGCAGCGCCTTGTGCACCATGTGCGTGGCGGTGTGAGAGCGGGCGATGGCGCCACGGCGGGCCAGGTCGATGTTGGCGTTGACTTCGGCGCCGACGACCAGCGTGCCTTCGGTCAGACGGCACTGGTGAACGATGAGGTCCTTGATGGGCTTCTGCACATCGTCGACTTCGAGCACGGCGCCGTCGTCGGACAGGATCTCGCCCTGATCGGCAAGCTGACCGCCGGCCTCCGCGTAGAACGGGGTGCGGTCGAGAATGACCTCGACGTTGGCCGGGCCGGTCACGGCGGGCACGGAGCCCTTGCCTTCCTGCATGATGCCGATGACCTTGGCACGGGCAGACATATCCGTGTAGCCGAGGAAGTCGATCGGGCTGACGAGCGTCTTCTTGAAGTCGTCATAGACCGACAGGTCCACGTTGTGGCGCTTCTTCAGGGCGTCGGCGCGGGCGCGGGACTTCTGCTCGGCCATGAGTTCGCGGAACTTGGCCTCGTCCACCTTCACGCCCTGATCGGCGGCCATTTCGAGAGTCAACTCGATCGGGAAACCGTAGGTATCGTGCAGAGTGAACGCATCAGAGCCGGAGACCACCGGGTCGGCGGTCTTCTTGGCCTTCTTGACGGCCACGTCGAGAATCTCGATGCCGTTCTCCAGCGTACGACGGAACGCATCTTCCTCGCCGTAGGCCGCTTCGGAGACATCGTGGAAGGTGTCGTTAAGCTCCGGGTAGCTGGCGACCATGGCCTCCTTGGAGACGGGCAGCAGCTCGGGAATCACCGGATCGGTCACGCCAAGCACGCGCATGGCCTGCACAGTACGACGCAGCAGACGACGCAGCACGTAGCCGCGGCCGACGTTGGACGGGCGCACGCCATCGGACATAATCATCAGCGCGGAACGCACGTGGTCGGCCACGACACGGAACTTGACATCCGCGGCCTCGTCCTCGCCGTACTTGCGGCCGGACAGGCGCTCGGCGGCCTCGATGACCGGGAAGACCTCGTCGGTCTCATAGATGTTCTGTTTGCCCTGCATCAGGTAGGCCAGACGTTCCAGACCGGCGCCGGTATCGATGTTCTTCTGGGCAAGCTCGCCGACGATGTGCAGGTCGGTCTTGGACTTGACGTTGTCGACCTCGTAGTTCTCGAACACGAGGTCCCAGATCTCGATGAAGCGCGTCTCATCGGCCGCGGGACCGCCATCACGACCGTATTCGGGGCCGCGGTCCACGTAGATCTCGGAGCAGGGGCCGCCAGGGCCAGGGCCACCGGTGGTCCAGAAGTTGTCTTCCATGCCGAAAATCTGCATGTGCTCGGGATCAAAGCCCTCGTTCTTCCAGATGGAACGGGCTTCCTCGTCGTCGGTAAAGGTGGTGACCCACAGCTTTTCCGGGTCAAAGCCGTAACCGCCCTGGTCCTGCGGGGTGGTCAGCAGCTCCCAGGCGTAGTGGATGGCCTCTTCCTTGAAGTAGTCGCCGATGGAGAAGTTGCCAAGCATCTGGAAGAAGGTGCCATGGCGGGTGGTCTTGCCGACCTCATCGATATCCAGCGTACGCACGCACTTCTGGTTCGATGTCATACGGCGCTTCGGCGGGGTCTGCTCACCAAGAAGGTAGGGAATGAACGGCACCATGCCGGCGATGGTGAACAGCGTGGTGGGGTTCGGGGAAATCAGGGATGCCGAAGGCATGACGAGATGATCATGTTTGGCAAAGTAATCGAGGTATCGCTTTGCGATGTCCGCAGTGCGCATGAGCGGATGAACTCCTTGTTTGGGTAATGGGCGCAGTTGCGCCTGGTATTGGTGGAAAAAGACTGGATTATGAGGACTAGTTTGTTCTAGCTGGTTCAGTGACTAGATGGCAAGGCGGCATGCGCGTGTCAGTTGGCGCGCTCGATGTACTGACGGTTGAGCTCAGCCTCGCGGGCTCGACGGGTGGCATTGAACTCGTTGACCAACCCTTCGAGTGTTTTCATCGGCACATTGTCCTGATCGGGGCCAAGCAGGAACTGGCGTGCCGCATCAGGCGTATTGGCCTTGACATAGGCCTGTGCCTTGGTGACGGCAACGATTCCGATGGCCACGCCGACGCCGACCCAGAAGATGCGTTTGAACATCACTCCCCCTTCTCGGCGGTGTCGTTGACGGTGGTTTTCGCGGCGTTCTTCGCAAGGAAGGACTGCCCCGTGGTTTTCAGCGCGTAGAAGGTGGAAGCAATCTTGATGATGGGCTTACCGAGGAAGGAGCCATACAAATCGGTCAACGCACCAACGTTGTTGGCGGTGGTGGAAGCCGCGGCGGAAATCTTGTTCACGTCTTCAAGCGACTTGTTGACCTGCTTGACGGTGGTCACGCCTTCGTCCAGCGCGGGGATGGCGTGTTCACCGGACTCCCGGACCGTCTGCGATATCTGATCAAACATCTTGCCCAGCCTGATCAGCGGATAGATCATGAAACCGGCCAATACTGCGAACGCGATGGCCGCGATCAGGCCAGCGATCTCTCCGACTTCCATTGTTGCCTCCTTGAGGTCACACTTACTCGGATAAGGGTAGCACTCCTCCCCTATTTACCCGTGCAACTGACGATGAAATACGCTATTTGCCGTATGAGACGATGGTCACGGCCTGCGAAAACGGTTTGGTCGTGTCGAAGTCGAGTACGGTTACCGAGCCGTTGGCCGGTCGTTCGCTAAGGTCAAGATCGGGGCCTCCGAAACGGTGGCCGAGGCTGAGCAGCGTGTTACCGTGCGAAATCTGAAGCACATCATCGCCATCCTTGAGATTGGGGTTGCTGGCGATGAGCTGGAATGCTCCTTCGACGCGCGTCCAGTATTCTTCATCGGATTCCGCGTCATGGAAGGGGTCGGCCTCTTTCAGGAAATCACGGGAGGCGGCCAGACCAAATTTGGCTACGATGTCGTTGTAGTCCTTCGCGCCGTGAGGTCCACCCGCAGCGGTCCAAGCCAGCGACATGTCCTGACCCTCGAAGTATCCGTAGCATTGTTCGCGGAAATGCATATCGGCCGTGAGTTCTGGCCGTGCATGTCCGGCAGCCTCATTGATATCGAGAATTCGCTTCGCTGTGATTTCGGCGCGAGAAGTATCGGAACAATATGCCGCCGCAAAATCATAGCCCTCAAGTTTGTGCCCGGCCCTGTCGGCATCGGCAAGTCCGGATGCGGTAAGCGGCGCATTGCACCATCCCTGAAGACGGTTGTATTTATTGAACGTGGTTTGCCCATGACGAACCAGATGTAAATGCAGAATCATGGTTTCCATGCTACCGCAGTCCGCTAAAACGCAGGCCCGTCGCCCCCTCCATGGCACGCGAACCGCAGGAGACCGTCGACGAAACCGACAACAGACCCATGCGAGCGCTCGGCCACCGCACCCCCGCCGAGGCATTCGCCGACGAACTGCCAGAATCAGCCGCGAACAAGGATGTTGCACTTACAAATAGATAACGGGCCCCAGCTGACATGACTGATTTGAGGTATGATATACGTATGTCATACCACTGTTATAAGGAGTAATGATGGCTATCAAGGAGAAGACCACAATCAGTCTGGATGCGCAGACCAAGCGTGACGGCATCGCCATACTTGACGCCATGGGGTTGAACCTGAGCACGTTTGCCGAAATGTCTCTCAGACAATTGGTACGCGACGGGCGTCTGCCATTCACGCCAAGCGTCCGCCCTTCATTCGAAAAAGACAACGAGGGATATCCCCTGTTCAAAGCGAACATGGATGATCCCCGCATCGTGACGCCCCAGATACGTGATGGTGCCGTGATCCTGCCGGAGGGTTGGGACGATGATGAAGACTGATCCGCGCCAGTTCGAGATATGGTGGGTGCCGTTCGCTTTTCCCGACAAGCCAGGCAAAGCGAAGAACCGTCCCAGCGTGATCCTCCAATGGGACGACGGCACCCGCATCGCCTTGGTGACCAAGGTCACCGGCAACACCTGGCGCGACGAACCGGGCTATGTGGTGTTGCGTGACTGGCAGGACGCGGGACTGAGCAAGCCCAGCGCCGTGCGATGCTCGCAACTGCTGCGGCTGCCAAGCAATCTTTTCCTCGACGACGGCCCGACAGGAAGACTTTCGGCATATGATGCCGGCCGCGTCACCTGGGCGATCAACGAACTCTATCCGGGCCTACTAGCCTGAGAGCAACCGATACCGTCACCATCCCTGTCGAGGTGCTTGCCGCAGCACGGGTCACCGACGTCACTCTTGTCAAGTTTGGCGTGATGAGCTGTTGTCGCGGGCGAATCGTTCCCCGCTAACCGCTAATGCAGTCCGAACCAGCCACTGCCTCCTGCCTCCCGATAAAAATGAATTCGTCAAATTCTTTCGGGCAGCGAATGCAGATACATGCATAGAGCATCTGTACTATTTTCAAGAATGCTCATTGTCTGCGGCAACGGTTCGGCATACACAGTTTTATAATCCACCTCATCGTACTCTTTCCGAATGGGGAAAGCCAAACGTTCATCGTCAACAGAAAAGTCTGCTTGTACACCCTCTTTATTCCCTCTTGCATCTACACGAATCCATCGGTCAATGGATCTCAGATAAATGGCATTCAAGGCATGGATGCAGTATCCGCTTTCAGGCGTACTGCCTAACGTAAGCCTTTGATAGCATATTCCGGCAGGAATGCCATTTGCTCTTAATAGGGCGGCCAATAAATTAGATTTTGCCCAACAAATACCGACGCCCTCCCTTAATGCGTCTGAGGCTGTTGCCGTGACTCTTTTGTCTTGGACATCCCATGAATGCTTGATTTCATCTCTAACAAAATAGTAGGCGGCTTTTGCCAGTTCGATTTCGCCTTCAGTGGAGTCTTTTAGTTCCTTGGCTTTTCTTTGCACACTCGGTTCATTCCAATCGATATAGTGCGAAAAGGCAAGGTAGCTACTGATATCATCTTGAATATCCAACATATAACACCTCCGAGAATCCCGATTCGTCGCTCTCTTACTTTTTACCCCGTTGCAAAGTTGGTTGTTTCAGCAAGTCCGACATAGCGGCTTCTCACCAAGCTATCTCATTTTCGTGCAGACCGATCTGCCAAAACAACGACGACCAGATTGGCCAGCACCATGACAACAAGCGTGGCCACCAACGCAATCAATGCCTCCGATGCCATGTTGTTGAAGCTCTTCTCCATGGCCCCGCCAATGATGATTTCAAGGGCGATGAGGAACAGGGCACATGCATCAACGAGGAATATCGGAGCGTACTGCTTGTGAATCCGATTCCATGTGTCTTCGGATGACATTGTTGCCGGCGTTTTGATGCCTACCGAATTCTGCAAAGACAACGGTAAACATGACGGAAGCAACGGCTCGGAGGCACTTATCGTCACGAGCGTGGCGATTGAGACACCCAATGCCGCCGCTTCGCTATGCATCGAGGTCGGAGCGATGTGCGAGGCGATGAAGCTTGATCGCCGTGTCACCCACACCATCTGCGTCGTACGCGATGACGAACACGCCCCGTTCACCGTGTTGTCTCCATGCGGCATCTGTCAGGAACGGCTGCGCTATTGGGGCGACGACGTGATGTGCGCCGTTTCAGACAACAATCAGGGAGAGCATCCGTTGTTCGTGCCGCTGCGCGACCTGCAGCCGCACCATTGGACTCAGGTGTATCCACTCGCCGAATTGGAACACTACGAGCGATAAGCCGCCCTCGATTGAAATCCCTACCTCCCTAAGCTATGCAGTAGGCTCCGCCCGCAAGTCACACTGGTACAATTTTCAAGTTGAGTCGCTTTATCAGTAAGTCTGTATTTGGAGGTATCGATGGCGCATCGTCCGCTTATCGGCGTGGTCCCGTTGTGGGACGACACACTGAACAGCCTGTGGATGCTGCCCGGCTATTTCGACGGCATCATCGAAGCCGGCGGTATCCCGGTGATGCTGCCGCTGACCGACGACGAGACTACAATCGAACAGCTGGTCAGCCAATGCGATGGGTTCCTGGTCACCGGCGGCCACGACGTGGATCCGGAACGGTATGGCGAGGCGGCCGGCCCCAAGACGGTCAAACTATGTAAGGCCCGCGACCGGATGGAGGAGCGCCTGATCCCCTCCGTCATCGCGGCGGACAAGCCATTGCTGGGCATCTGCCGCGGCATCCAGAGCCTCAACGTCGCCTTGGGTGGCACGCTGTGGCAGGATCTGTCGGACGAACATCCCAGCCCGGTCGTACATCATGGCGACAAGCCGCCGTATGACCCGGTGGTCCACGAAGTGTCGATCGCGCCCGATTCGCCGTTGGCCCGTGCGTTGTGGCCGCTGGGAGACAACGGCCCGAGTGAGGCGGAGGCCGATGAGGTCGATTCCTTCGGCAGGCCGTATCATTCGCACGCCTATACGCTGGGCGTCAACAGTTATCACCATCAGGCGATTCGCACGCTGGGCCAGGGACTGGAACCGATGGCCACCGCGCCGGACGGCATCGTGGAGGCGGTCTGGATGCCGGCCAAGCGTTTCGTCTGGGCCGTCCAATGGCATCCTGAGTTCTCCCACCGCGCCGATAGCAACCAACGTCGCATCCTCAGCACCTTCATCGACGCCTGCTGACGCAAGCTCCCGCCAATCTCGACGAAACGCCTTCCAAGAAATGGCTTGCCCGCATCCGTAGACCAGAAGATATTCGATCAATGTGCCGAACGGACTCATCGCAACAACAACATCCAGATCACCCACAATGCAGATGACAAGACTGCAATGAGCGCCCAGCGCCGCAGCTCAAGCCCAAAGTCCGCCCCATTCCTCCTGCGCAGAACGGCGTGATTCCGCTCATCCAGTCTCCGGGAAAACGCCCGCGCCCCGGAACGCGAGAACCCCGCGTCCCTTGCGGGAGCGGGGTCCAAGCGGTATGTCCTTGATTCTGATGTTTCAGATAAGGGGGCCCGAATCAGCGGGCGTAGAATTCGACCACGTACTGGATGTTGACCTGCACCGGAATCTCTTCGACCTCCGGCTTACGGGTCACAGTGGCCTTCAGGGACGGCAGGTTCACGTCGAGGTAGCCGGGGACCGCAGGCAGCACGTCACGGTGCACGCCTTCGGCGGCGATCTGGAACGGAACCATGGTCTGGCTCTTGGCCTTCACCTGAATGGTCTGGCCGGGCTTGACGCGGTAGGACGGGCGGTCCACGATGTTGCCGTCAACGAGGATGTGACGGTGCACCACGAACTGACGGGCCTGGGCGGTGGTGCGGGCGAAGCCGGCACGCAGCACCAGGTTGTCGAGACGGGTCTCGAGGTCGGTCAGCATGGCGTTACCGGTCTGGCCGGCAGTACGGGTGGCCTTCTCGTAAGCGGCGCGAAGCTGCTTCTCGGAGATGCCGTACTGAGCGCGCAGACGCTGCTTTTCGCGCATACGCACCGCGTAATCGGACTCGGTGCGGCGGCGGTCACGGCCGTGCTCGCCAGGAGCGTACGGACGCTTTTCGAAGATGCGCTGAGCCTTGGGGGTCAGTGCGATGCCGAGGGCGCGAGACAGACGCACCTGACGGCGAGAACGCTGAACGTTCGTCATTGGATTAATCCTTCTGTCGTTATCTGAACGGAACGCTTGCCTTGCATATGCCTGGCAAGCGCTGAGCCGGGCCTCCCCAGCGCTTCGTCGTGAACGAACACGAACGGGTTGGTTTTCTTGCGATCACCTACCGCCGACCCGCTGATGGGCTATGACTCCAGACGGTATCTACCTGTTGGCAGACACCAGCAGACCATATTACACCGAGGCTATGGACAGCACTCCGGCGTCCATGCGATACACCCGGTCTGCGTATTCGAGTGCATCGGGATCATGGGTGACCATGAGAATCGCCGTGCCGTTGTTGGCTTGGTCTCTGAGCAGACGCATTACGATGTCGGTGCTCTCCTGGTCGAGGTCGCCGGTCGGCTCGTCGGCGATGAGCAGGCTCGGCTGGTTCATCAGCGCGCGGGCGATGGAGACGCGCCGCATTTCACCGCCGGACAGCTCGCGCGGGTAGCTGTCTGCCAGATCGGCGACACCAAGCTGGGTGAGCAGCATGCGAGCTCGGGTGGCGAACAGGTCCGGACGGCTCGCAGCCGTGTTTGACGGCGTGTTTTCCCGGTCTGTGATTGGCGCAATGACATCCGGCATGAACAGGTCGGCGGCTGCTTCATCATTGGTGGCAGCGGCTTGTGCCACGGCATCGGTCGACGCAACAGCGTCCACCTGAGCAACGGCATCCGTTGCTTCTGCGTTTTGGGCGAACGGCAGCGGCTCCGGAAACATCGTTGCGGGCAGAATCACGTTGTCGAGCACGGTCAGGTTGCCGAGCAGGGTCTGGCTTTGGGTCACGAATCCGATGGTGCGATTCCTCAGCACGGACAGTGCTTTATCGCCCAAGTCGGCCACATTGCGTCCAGCCACGCTCACGGTTCCCGAGGTCGGGCGAATCAGCCCGGCGACCATGTTGATCAGCGTGCTTTTGCCGTTGCCCGACCGGCCGACGATGGCGATGAATTCGCCGGCATCGACGGTGAGGTTCACGTGGCTGACGGCGTCGAACGGCGTGCCGCGGCGGACGAACTGGCGGGTCAGGTCCGTCAGGGTCAGCAGATGGTCCGGGGAGGGCGTCTCGGTTACGTGCGGCGAATCCGGCGCAGTCGGCGCGTTCGGCTGAGCTGGCGTGGTCGGCTGGAGCTTGGTCGGCTCAACCGTGGTCAGCTGAGTCGGCGTAGTTGTCTCAGTCATATCACTCCTCCTCTCGCAGGGTCAGGTAGGCTTCGGGCCGGCCGAGACGCCACATGGTGGCCAGCGAACCGATGATGCCGATGACCGTAGAGCACACAATGGTCACGGCGATGAATCCGATCACCGCAACCGGGCTGGCTTGCAGATACGGCAATTGAAGTTGTTTGCCGATCAGCGAACTGAATGGGAAAATCACCAGGCTAGCCGCGCCGACGCCGATTACGCCACCGATCAGACCGATGATGGCGGATTCCTTCAGAATGATGGCATTCAACATGCCGCGCGTGGCGCCCATGATGCGCAGGGACGCGAATTCGCGTTTGCGTTCGTTCACCGACGAGGCGAATACGGCGAGCAGCACAATCACGCCCATTACCCAGATCACCGCCACGAAAATCTTGAGGTAGGTGACAAGCGCGGTCAGCGAAGTTCTGGTGTTGGCGGTGATGCCGCCGGGGTATACGTACCCCAAATCGGCGAACCGGGAGTCAAGACGCTTGATGTTCTCAGCCACGGTCTGCGCTTCGTAACCCCGCTGCGTCTTGATCATCACGGTGGAGACGGCTTCGCCTGCATATTCGGCGGGCATGACCTGCTTGGAGACCTTGGCCGAGGCGGCGACCATATCAGGCACGGTGTTTTGGTTGATGAACACCGAATTGTCGAGGCTGGTGCCGGTGTTGGCGAGCTGGGCGACGACCGGCCACTTATGGCCGTAGAGTTCGATGGTGCCGTCGGTGGACACGTTGACGTTTGCGCCGGCAATCATCTGACCGTCTTCAAGGGGGCCTTCGAACTGGGATGCGACCCATGGTTCGATGACGAAGTCAGTGTCCGGGTCGTAACCGATGATCTGCAGCTTTTCGGCACAGCAGGCGGCGGCCAGCGATGATATATAGGTCTGTTCGGTGGCCTGTGCGATGCCGTCGGCCTGCATGACCTCGTCGGCGATGTCTTTGGTGAAATAGAAAGTGCTGGGATTGCCGCTGGTGAGCAGCGCTTCAGCCTTCTGCGCGGTGTTTTGCGGCACGACCATAAGGTCGGCGCCCAGGCGCTTCTCCATACTGGTCATTCCGGTGTTGAGGTTCATGGTCAGCATGGTGCCGCCGAAGAACGTCAGCGCGAGGATGGTGACGACGGAGAGCAGTGCGCCGGTGCGGAACGGCTTGCGTTTGAGGTTTTCAATCGGAAGGCCGCGCAATGCGATATGGGATGGCACGATGAGTCCTTATGTTGCTTATAGTGCGGTTGCAATAAGCGAGACCGGAGTCCAGCGTTCGGAATGGCTGGGCTCCGGCCGTCTGCTCGATCAGTTGCGCTTGGCGGCGCGAGAGTCGAGCCAGATGGCGATGGCCGCGAACACGATGGTGAGCACGCCGAGCACGATGAGCGTGGGCAGCATAACCATGCGGCAGTGCATCATCGCGCCCTTGCAGATGCCGATCAGGAAGGTGGGTACGGCGAGTAGCAGCAGGGCGTTGGCTGCGGCGGCGATATTGAGGCCGATGCGAATCTGCGGGGCGACGAACAAAGCCACGACGCCAAACACGAGGATGACGACGCCGATGCCGGTGGCCGCCTGCTGCGAGTAGTGGCAGGCACCCGGCATGTCATGGCCGGTGCAGGCGTGCGCAAAGGTCTGGGGCGCGATGGTGATCAGCGCGCCGAACAGAATATTGGGCACGGATGCAAACAGCTTGTTCTTCATAACTACTTTTTCCTCTCCCCTGTTCCCAGGGCTCGTAGGCGCAACCTCCGCATTATGCCCAGATAGTGATGAAGAACACAAGTCTTGTTTTTTGTGAATTTATTTGGTATATAACTCAGCCCCTCGTCAGAGGGGCCAATCTATCTACAACTTCTCAATAGGTGCTACGCGGAGCATGAGGCGTTTGACGCCGGCGGAGCCGAAGTCCACGGTGATTACCGAATTGCGGCCCTTGTCTTGCGCGTCGGTGACCTTGCCGAGACCGTACTGGTCGTGGCTGATCATGTCGCCCACGGCGAAGTCGGCGATATTCAGGCCATTGTCCTTGGTGAGCTTCGAGCTGGGCACGGCAGAGCCGGTCGAACCGGATTTCGGTGTGGTGCGGCGCGTGGTGACCTTGCCGCCACGGGTGCCGCCATATGAACCGGATGAAGAACCGGAACGGGAACGCGACCCGTAAGACGACCCCGAACGGGAGCGAGACCCGTAGGAGGACGAGCCGGAGCGGGAATCATATGATGATGAACGGGAACCGTACGAAGAACCTGAACGGGAACCATACGACGAGGAGCCGGAACCCGAGCCATACGACGACCCATACCGCGACCGCGACCCATAGGACGAACCCGAACCGGACGAACCACGCGAGCCGAACGTCGACGACCCGCCAAACGTGGCACCGCCGAAATCGTCATCATCCCAGCCGCCCAAATCGTCGGCGAATCCATCGGTCTCCCAGTTGGCGCGCATACGCTCCACGCCGGCTTCACGGCGTTTCCAATCAATCAGCGAATCCGGAATCTCGTCGAGGAATTGGCTGGGCATCATATCGGCGGCCTGGCCCCACTGGGAGCGGACGGCGGCGCGCGTGACATACAGTCTCTGCTTGGCACGCGTGATGCCCACATAGGCGAGTCGGCGTTCCTCCTGCAGTTCAGTGGTGTCTTCCATCGAACGCGAATGCGGGAAGGTGCCCTGTTCCATGCCGGTCAGGAACACCACCGGGTATTCGAGGCCCTTGGCGGTGTGCAAGGTCATGAGCGTCACCTTGCCGGAGTCCTCCGCCTCACCGGGCAGCTGGTCGGAGTCGGCCACAAGCGCGGTGGTCTCCAGGAATGCGGACAACGTGGCGTCAGGCGTGTTCTGTTCGAATTCGGCTGCGGTGGACTGCAGCTGGGAGAGGTTCTCCAGACGGGAGGCGTCCTGCGGGTCCACGGATTTCTCAAGTTCGGCCCTTAAGCCCGACTTCTCCAATACTTCGGCCACGATCTCGCTGGGCTTGGAGTCGTGCGCGCGCGTGAACTGTGAGAGCGCGCCCATCAGATCGCGGAATGCTCGTAGCGAGGTGGCGGTGCGTGTCGGCACCTCGATCTCATCCAAGTGCATGAGTGCGTAGAAGAAGCTGGTGCCATGCTCGCGCGCGTAGGCGAGCAGCACGCCTTCGGCGCGGTCGCCAAGCCCACGCTTGGGCACGTTGAGAATACGGCGTAGATTCACATCGTCGTCCGGATTGACAAGCGCCTGCAAATAGGCCAGCGCATCCTTGATTTCGCGACGTTCGTAGAACTTGGTGCCGCCGACGAGCTGATACGGCTGATTCGTGTTGATCAGCGCCTCTTCGAGCGAGCGGGATTGGGCGTTGGCGCGGTACATGATCGCCATGTCGGAGTAGGCGATGCCCTCTTCGGCGTGCAGGCGCGCGATTTCGGTGGCCACCCACTGTGCCTCCTGCTGGGCGTTGTCTGCTGCGTAGCCGACGATCGGCTCGCCTTTGCCGAGCGCGGTCCACAGTTTCTTGGGCTTGCGGCCCTCGTTGTTGCTGATCACCGCGTTGGCCGCGTCCAGAATGGTCTGCGTCGACCGATAGTTCTGTTCGAGCATGATGGTCTTGGCGTTCGGGAAGTCCTGCTCGAAGTCCTGGATGTTGCGGATGTCGGCGCCACGGAACGCGTAGATGGACTGGTCGGAATCGCCCACCACGGTGATCCAGGCGGGGCCGGACTTGCCGGCGTTCGGCGCGCCCGGGATGGCCTTCTCCCCCGTGTCCACGCCGGCCAGCTCGCGCACAAGCACGTACTGGGCGTGGTTGGTGTCCTGATACTCGTCGACGAGAATGTAACGGAAGCGGTGATGGTAGTACTCGGCGACGGCCGGGTCGGTGCGCAGCAACTCGACCGTGCGGCCGATCAGATCGTCGAAGTCGACGGCGTTGGCCAGGGCCAAGCGATGCTCGTATTCGGCGTAGATCACCGCATAGATGGCTTCAAGGTCGCCCACCGTGCCGAACTGGTAGCCGCGCTGGCCAGGCGTGAAGTCGGGCGCGTGAACGGCGAGGTTTTCCTTCCAACCGGTCAGATTGTTCTTGAGGTCGGAGATATGGCCGAGGATCGAGCGTGGAGTGTAGCGCTTGATGTCGAGGTTGAATTCGGTGGCGATGATTTTGACGAGTCGCTCGGAGTCGGCGGAATCATAAATGGAGAAGCCGGACTTGAGCCCGATGGACTTGCCGTCGCGCCTCAGAATGCGCACGCAGGCGGAATGAAAGGTGGAGACCCACATGCGCTGGGCCACCGGGCCGATCAGCGAACCGAGTCGTTCGCGCATTTCGGCGGCGGCCTTGTTGGTGAAGGTGATGGCCAGAATCTGGCTCGGCCATGCGCCGAACTGGCTCAAGATCCAGGCGATGCGGCGGGTCAGCACGCGGGTTTTGCCGGAGCCGGCACCGGCGCCGATCAGCAGCGCCTGACCGCGATATTGCACGGCTTCCGCCTGCTGCGGGTTCAGATCGCCTACAAGTTCCTGCGCGCTGCGTGCAATGACTTCCGGCTCGTCGTACACTGTTGCCTCCCTTTGAATCGCGACATTCATGTTTACCACATGCACGGGTCAGCGTAGGACAACGTACACTTACGAGTATCCATATCACTCACTGACATACAGCAATGGGAGGTCAAATGCAGGAACTTGAGGAGCGAATCCAAAGCGAGGGAACGGTGAAGGAGGGTGATGTGCTCAAGGTGGACGCGTTTCTGAACCACCAGTGCGACGTGCGTCTGTTCGACCGCATGGGTTCGGCATGGGCCGCTCATTTCGCCGGCAAGCACATCACCAAGATTCTGACCATCGAGGCGTCCGGCATCGGCATCGCATGCGTGGCGGCCCAGCATTTCGGCAATGTGCCGGTGGTGTTCGCCAAGAAAGCGCAGTCCATCAATCTGGATGGCGACCAGTACACCACCACGGTCTACTCCTTCACCAAGCAGAAGGAGTTCCCGGTGATCGTGGCCAAGAAGTATCTGAACGCCGGCGACCATGTGCTGCTTATTGACGATTTTCTGGCCAACGGCAAGGCGTTGCGCGGTCTGATTAACCTGTGCGAGGCGGCCGGTGCCACAGTCGAGGGCATTGGCATCGCCGTGGAGAAGGGGTTCCAGGGCGGTGGCGATGCGTTGCGCGCCGAAGGTTATGATGTGGATTCGCTGGCCATCGTCGAGTCCATGAATCCCGAGACCGGCGAAATCACATTTAGGCACTGAGCACATTGCCTGCTCCCGCCGGCGGGAGCAACAGAGAGAAGAAGAGAATCATGTCAGAGAAGAAAACCAAGAATTCCGTATCCTTTGAGGCGCTGTCTTCGCTGGACGCACCCGTATCCTTCTGGAAGGGCATTCCGTTCGGCCTGCAGCATGTGATGGCCATGTTCGTGGCGAACCTCGCCCCGATCTTCATCGTCGCCTCGGCCGCGAAAATGACCCCGGCCCAATCGGCCACCATCATCCAGGCCGGCCTTCTGGTTGCGGGCCTAGGCACCTGCCTGCAACTGTACGGCGCGTGGCTCATCGGCTCGCGTCTGCCGATGGTCACCGGCATCTCCTTCACCTACGTGGCGGCCGCCGTGGCGATCTGCGCGGACAAGGGCTATGGCGCAGTGGTCGGCGCGGTAATGGTCGGTGGCCTGCTGGAACTCGTGCTGGGTTTGACGGCCAAGTATTGGCGTCGGTTCGTGCCGCCCATCGTCTCCGCCATCGTGGTCACGTCGATCGGCTTCTCGCTGCTTAACGTGGGTGCCACGAGCTTCGGCGGCGGCAGCGGAGCCAAGGACTTCGGAAGCTGGCAGAACCTGACGCTCGGGCTTATATCTTTGGTCGCCTGCCTGGCGTTCCAGCTGTTGATGAAGGGCACGGCCAAGCAGCTGTCCGTGCTGTTCGGCCTGGTGGTCGGCTATGTGGTGGCCATCTGCATGGGCAAGGTCGATTTCTCCGGTTTCCAGAACCTCGCCATCGTGTCCGTGCCGCAGTTCATGCCGTTCAAGCCTGAGTTCGACTGGGGTTCGATCATCTCCATCGGCCTGCTCTACGTCGTCTCCTCGGTCGAGGTGCTGGGTGACACCGCCGCGCTGACCAAGGTGGGCCTGAACCGTACGCCCACCGAACGCGAGACCGCGGGCGCCATCGCCGGCGACGGCCTGATCTCCACCGTATCCGGCCTGTTCGGATGCCTGCCGCTGACCTCGTTCGCACAGAACATCGGATTGGTGGCCATGACCAAGGTCGTCAACCGCAAGGTGATTCTCTCCGGCGGACTGATTCTGGTGCTGGCGAGCTTCGTGCCGGCCATCGCCGAGGTGTTCAACTCGCTGCCACAGGCGGTGCTCGGCGGCTGCACGATCATGATGTTCGGCAACATCATTCTTTCGGGCTTCCAGATGATTGCCGAAGCGGGCTTCACGCAGCGCAACATCACGCTTGCGGCGCTTTCGCTGACCATCGGCATCGGCTTCACCCAGGTGAGCGACATCTTCGCGCAGTTCCCGGCACTGTTCCAACAAATCTTCGCCTCGAACTGCATCGCCGTGTCGTTCGTGGTGGCCGTAATCCTGAACGCCGTGCTGCCCAGCGAGGAGCACTTCCTCTCCGCGCCCAAGGAGGCACCGGCCGCGGACGCCGAGTGATAACAACGCGACATATCAGCTGCGCATAATCACATGCTGATGCCCTATCGTCTTGCAGGATGATAGGGCATCATTGATTTTGGGAGAGACTACAAGTTGAACCATGAGTTCGAGCCGGTGGCGTGTCGATCAATCGTCATCTTCCCATTCGAGGATGTCTCCGGGTTGACAGTCGAGCGCCTTGCAGATGGCGTCCAACGTGGTGAAGCGGACGGCTTTGGCACGTCCGTTCTTCAGAATGGACACGTTGGCGGGCGTGATGCCAATTTGTTCGGCGAGCTCGCCGACGCCAATCTTGCGTTTGGCCATCATGACGTCGAGATTGATGCGAATCGTCATCTCAAATCACCTGCTCAAGTTCGCGCCCGATCCGGACAAGGAGAACAGTTTCCATACGGCCACGAACGCCGCTTCGATGCAGAGCAGGAACAGCACGCCCATAATGAGATATGACCAGTGCATCGACGTCTGGCTCGGGCAGAGGCCGGCCAGCGCGCCGCTCAATCCCGGTACGGCGAATAGTTGGCCCCATAGGCAGGCCAGCCAGACCAGAATCACGATGGCTTTCAACGCGAGCAACACCCATCGGTTCATGTAGTTTTTCATAGCCCGGTCCTTTCAGGTGCCGACGTTTTTGGCGACACCGCGAACATCGATATGACTATATCGAAAAACGATATATCTTGCAAGGCGTATTGCGTCAACCGGCATTGGTCGCTCATATGCATATAGGCTTCGGCAGACTGTCAGCAGACCGTCAGCGCAACGGAACGAACGCCATATGAGCCACCCATTCGCGCACGAGCGTGATGACGGCTTCGGGTTGGTCGATGTGCGCGTTGTGACCGGCATTATCCAGAGTCACGAAGGTGGCGTTGGGATAGTGCGGCAACAGGGCTTGCTGGTCTTCGTATCCGACGATCTGGTCTTGCTTGCCGGTGACGATGAGCACCGGACCCGCATATGTGCCGAGCATTTCCTCGGGATTATCGGCCAGCCAATAACGCTGATCCAGTCGTTCGCATGCCGCACGGTCGCACAACGCCACGCCGGGCAGGATGAACCGTTGGTAGCGCCGCCACGCGTCGAATGACTGGTTGACGCCCATGGTAATGAAATCGAACACCTGTTCCTGTGGCAAGGAGTGCGTCAGCTTGGGATTGGGCTGTGCAACCACATGTTCGGCCACATGCCGGCCGGCATGCTGCGGGTCCACGACCGGCGCGATCAATGCCATACCGGCCACTCGGCGAGGTTCGCGCGCCAATACTTCGCGGACAAGCGCACCGCCCATCGAGTTGCCGACCATGGCGAATGGAGCCGCTTTACCGACAAGGCCGTCAATGGCCGTTTGCAGCCAATCCGCCATTTCCGGCAGCCCGCAGGCACGCTCAGGCAATGCCGGCGTACGGCCGAAACCGGGCAGATCCAGATATATACGGCGAATTGAATCATTGCCGTCAAACGCCTTGTCGAGCATCATCAGCGAACGATGGTCCACACCCATGCCATGCACGAACACGACGGGCAATCCATCATCATTGCCCTCAATCGCGCAGTACGGCTGCAATTGTGCCATGTGTTCCTCTCCTTCAACCCGGTACAAATCGCCTTTCACACAATAGCGGCAGCAGCTCCCCTGGTGTCGGAGCAATCCCGACCGCCATTCTCGGTTTCGAGGGGCTGATTTCGTGGTTTGGGGACATCCACTTCCGTTTCAAGGGGCTGGTCATTGGCCAAAACCCAAGTACGAATGGCTTCATGCCAACGTCATTTCGCCGTTTTGGAGCTGTCGCTACTCGGCCATCAGCCCCTCGAAACGGAAGTGGATGTCTCGGAACGAGCAAATCAGCCCCTTGAAACGCAAATAGACGATTGCGAATCGACTTATCAGCCGCGTCGAACTTGCAATAGAGATGTCGGTGTATCATTCCCCGGTCTGATTGCGCGGATGTCAGGAAGCGTGAAGAATTGTCACAAAGTCGCGTGATGGCGCAGCCGCCGTTCAGGTGGATATGCCACGCTGTCATGATGACGGCCGAGCCGGAACACGGCAAATCCCGCATGCTGCATAGGCCAGCCGGTCACGGTCAGCCATGACACCGAAATATTGGAGGCGCAATGGGACAACAGGTGCGGTGCGGCAGACGCCGCTCCCATGGCGCGGGCGCGCTGATTGCAGCCGTCATACTTGTTGTTGCGGCGCTGATCGCGGCATGGACGCTGCTGCCACGGCTATTCACGCCTCGCGAGACCGCGCGCACGGCCGAGGAAGCATATTGCGCGGCGGTGTCGTCCGACGGAGCCCGCCGCACCTTGACACCTGATCAGGCGCAGAACGCGGCGCTGATTGCGAACATCGCCGTCACGCGCGGACTGCCGGATCACACGGCGACGGTGGCCATCGCCACGGCCATGCAGGAGTCGAGGCTGACGAATCTGGACTACGGCGACTTGGATTCGCTCGGCCTGTTCCAACAGCGGCCCAGCCAAGGCTGGGGCACGGCGGAGCAGGTGTCCGACATGACCTATGCGACAAACATCTTCTACGACCATCTGCTGCAGGTGCCGGATTGGGAGACGATTCCGGTGGAGGACGCCGCGCAGGAGGTGCAGCGCTCAGGCTACCCGGAACTATATGCCACATGGGATGCGATGGCACGCGCTTGGGCCTCGGGGCTGACCGGTGAACGGTCGGCGGACGTCACGTGCGCGTTGGAGCCAGCAACCTCCTCGGACGCGGACGGGTTGGTTGCCGCCATAAGCGCTACACTGCCGAATGTCAAGGTCTCGGTTATGCCCCTAAATGGCAAAACCGGCACGAACAACGGCGCTGCGACCAATACGGCCAGCACAACGTTGACGATCACGCTGCCGGACGGCCTGTCCGCCGACAACCGCACTCGACTTTGCTGGCAGACGGCAGGCTGGCTGGTCACGCATGCACGTCAATACGGCATTGACGCACTGCACGCGGACGGCATGGATTGGAACCGCAAAGCCGGTACATGGACCGGCACCGAAACCGCCGAGCAGACCGTCACCGTCACGCTTGCGTGATGTGACCTATAACGCCGTCGAGACCACAAATCCGACTGACTGGAGCCTACGCCGTCGATGCCGCCTGAGGCACGATACGGATATGATTCTTACTCGTTCGAATGAGCCCAATCCACGACGGCTTCGATGTTATTGCCATCCGGGTCCAGCACGAATGCGGAGTAATAGCCGGGATGGTACGGGCGCGGACCGGGAGCGCCGTTGTCTCGGCCGCCGGCGGCGAGCGCGGCTGCATGGAACGCCTGCACGGCTTGCTGGCTGTCAGCCAGGAACGCGATGTGTGTGACCGGCGTGACCGGCGAAGCCTCCGCCTCCGGCCCGTCAATCGGCGACACGTAGAAATCGGAGTGCAGGGTTCCGTCATCCACGCCGAATCCGAGCGTGGACTCATGATGCGCCTTGACGATATAGCCGAGCGGTGCGAGCGCCTGTTTGTAGAATGTGATGCTACGGTCGATGTCTTTCACGTGCAACGTCAGATGGTCCAGCATGGTCTTGGTCACCCTCCCCTGGTTCTTGTATTCGATTGCTGCTTGCAGTGTAAGCCCGAACGTTTCCCACAGGGCCGCGCATGGCTATGATGAGAGCAATCGCACGTCGAGTTCGAGACAATATTCAAAACGAATCCAAGGCAATAGGGGGAATGACGATGACCAAGGCACTGATTGTGGTGGATGTGCAGCCGACGTTCTGTGAAGGCGGCGAACTGGGAGTCGAAGGCGGCAACGCGGTCGCCGAGCGGATCGCCGATTATGTGAACGCGCATCGCAGTGAGTACGCGTATATCGCAACCACGCAGGACTGGCATATCGAGCCGGGCGCGCACTGGTCGGCGGAACCGGATTTCGTGGACACGTGGCCGAAGCATGGTGCGGCCGGCACGCCGAACGCCGAATTGCATACGGCGATCAAGGCGCTGAATATCCAGCATCATTTCAAGAAGGGCCAGTATTCGGCGGCATATTCCGGTTTTGAGGGCATCGAGGACAATACCGACCGTATCCAGACCCGTGAGGAGGTTGCGGCCGAGCAATCCGCCGGCAAGACGCTGGCCAATGCGCTGAAGGCCGCCGGCGTGAGTCGCGTGGATGTGGTGGGCATCGCCGAATCGCATTGCGTCAAGGACACCGCGCTCGATGCCAGGAAGTTCGGTTTCGAGGTCACCGTGTTCGAGGACCTGACCGTACCGGTCAGCGAGGAGCTCGGTGTCGCGGCCCGCAAACAGATGACGGCGGCCGGCATCACATTGGCCGAGTCCCGCTGATCAGGCCGGATATACCCAGAGCGAACGCACGAACACTTCCGTATATTCAAGGCCGACACTGCCGCATAGTCGCCTAGTCGATATGTGAAGAAGGCTTTTATGGTTACGATGCTGCTGACTTCGATATTCCGCAACACCTCGTCCGCCGTGCATGAAGTCGAACCGCATCCGCAAGGCAAGCGGGTCGCGTTCATCCCGACGGCGAGCGCCGTGGAACCGTGGGGGCCGGTTCACTCGGCGTTGAGCAAACACGCGCTGCAACGCCTCGGTTTCGAGGTGGAGCAACTGGATGTGGAAGATGTGCCGAGCGGGTCCGCCAAACGCGTCACGCGTAGCATCGCCGAGGCCGACTGCATCTATGTGGGCGGCGGCAACACGTTCTTTCTCCTGCAGGAGTTGCGCCGCACCGGCGCCGACCGGGCCATCATCGAGCAGGTGCGCGCCGGCACGCCGTACATCGGCGAGTCCGCGGGCTCGGTCATCACGGCACCTGACATCGGCTATATCAAGCTCATGGACCGCACGGACAAAGCCCCCGATCTCACCGATTACGCAGGATTGGGCTTGGCTGATTTCCGCGTGGTCCCCCACCATCATGCAACGTCCATGGGCCACGCCGCACAACGCATTCTCGACCGGTATGGCGCCGATCTCAGTCTCAAGCCCCTCACCAACCGGCAGGCCCTGCTTGTCAAGGATGGCAAAACCCGGTTGCTGCGATGATGCGTGTCGTCGGCCCGTCGCCCATTCGGCATCGCCGTGGTGTGTCCGGCCTGACATGCCTATCGAGCGGCATCAATCACACAGCAATGTGGCTGGGAACCTCGCCGAACGCCAACACCTGCATACATCAGCACGGCAAAATCTGCCGAAATCGCCCGGCGCACGAGATGCCAGCCGGCCCCATCCGTCACCTCAGTGCCGTACCGGGCCAGGCATGGCCTTGAGCAACGGGATGAATCCGGCGCACAGTACCAGGGCCACGACGGCGAGTATCTGCCAGTGGGCGGAGCCGAGCCAACCGCCCCACGTGCCGACGGCACCGCCGATCGCATACGCGAACCTGGCACGGCCGCTGAATTTGGCCAGGTCACCACCGCTCAGCAGCAGTTGTCGCGATACGATCACGCCATGCGCCAGCAGGCCATAGCCGAGGTTGTTGATGAGCCATCCGACGCACACCGCGGCAAACTCGGGAACCAGTACGGCGGCAAGGGAAATCGCCGTGGCGATTGCCCCGATGGCGGACACGGCGTGCATGCCGAGTTTTGCGGAGAGCCGCATGTAGACAAACGATCCGATGATGCTGCCCACGCCGCCGAATGCGTAGACCACGGTCAGCATATCGCTGCCGTACCGGGAGCCGATGCCCAGCAACGCATAGCTTGCCCACAGCGACGGAATCAGCGCAAGCAGCAGCGATGCGATCAGCAGTCTGATCCGGGTCAAGCGGGTGACCGGAGTGCGCTGCGGCGCGTGTGACGTGTCGGCCGCCGTGGATTCGTCGGCGGAGCCGTCGCCGTCATCGCCGCCCGCACCATCGTTGCCGAATCCCGGCATGAACTTGCGGGTGCGGAATCGCGTCAGCGCGCAGGCAAATGACAGTGCCGACGAGGTGAGCAGCATGGCCATGATGGAGGCGTTGGCCAGGGCCGATCCGGCAACCTGGCCCAGCAACATACCGGCCACGCTGGCAATCACGGCGACATAGCCGCTGTACTTGACGAGCATGTCATCGTCGTCGCCGGCCGCATCCACCTCGAACACTTCGGAGGCCACGTCGATGACCTGCCCGGTCATCAGCAGCAGGCATGACAGGGCCAGCAGCAGCCACTTCCAATACGTCCAACCGTTGGGCACCAGCGCGACCGCCAGGCACAGTACGCCTTCCACGCCCTCCGTGGTCGCAAGCGAACGGAACGAGCCGAACCGCTGCACGATCCATGCGGATATCGGGGAAGCGAAGTCGATGACCAGATTGAACGTCTTGCGGAACGCGATCACCCATGCCGGCAGTCCGACGATCAGAATCGAAGGAATCACCGACCCCTCGAAAATCGCGTTGGACAGCATCGAAAACGTCATACCCACCAACGCCCATCGCAACGCCCTGCTCAATACCGACAATCCGCGCATACCAATCCCCCACGAGCAAACCCCAACATATCCGCCGCAACAGCATACCCACCATTTCGATGGTTTGCAAACCGGTCTACAGTGAGAATCAGAGGAGGCCACTATGCGAATCATCGAACAGCACTGCCAAGGTAAGCGGACCGATCAGTCACTGAACGAGGACGGGCTGATCATCACCGACGATTTCGCAGCGGTGGTGGATGGAGCGACCAGCAAAAGCGTGCATCACCTTGCCGGCCTTGTTCTTGGCCGCGTCCAGCACCGGCGCGAGGCCTGCGGCCCATTCGCGCACCGAACGGCCGGCGAGCATGTCGTTGCCGCCCACGCACACGATCAGCACATCCGGCCGGTCATTGATATCGCCGATCATCCGGTAGCGCACACGTCGAGCGGTCGCGCCGAGCTTGCCGACCGTACGCCAGGCCACCGGCCGACCGGTACGCTTGGCGACGCGCGCGGCAAGCAGCGGCATAATGCCTTTCGACTGGTCGTCCACGCCACATCCGGCCACCAATGAATCGCCGACCATGACGGCAAGAATCGGCTTCACGCCGTTCGCGCCTTTCCAATCGGGGCCGATCGGCGCCTCGATATCCACCACGCGACCCTTGGCATCGAACAAACCGAACCGCTTTCCCTTCGGCTCGGACGCCAACTTCACCCGGCCCTTGGCCTACATACCCTCAATCGGAGCAACGGCAGCATCAAATCACACGCAAGATTCCCACGCCACCCAACATAGTCCGCCCTCCTCGACCTCGTTAGCGGCCAGTAGCAACCCATATTCGAAAACTCGATAACCATCGTCAATTCGCATAATTTGAACGTTTTAGACGTTTTGGTCGCTTTGGACGTTTTATACTGTGATAGATAAAAAGGAGGTCACCATGGCAGAATCCGACAAACTCACCATTCCACGAACAATCCTTCCATCCATCAACATTGACGACATGACGACATTGGAGGCATTCACCGCACGATTTCTTGATGAGCGGATCTTCATCAAAGATGCCAGCGGCGTGGAGACTCCCCTACCTTCGCAGCTTTGCGACGCCGTCAGGCAGACGGCCATCCTTCTCGCCGAAGGCAAAAGTGTAATGATCAGTGCCACCGAACAAGATCTGACTACCGAACAGGCGGCGGCAATGCTCGGCATTTCGCGGCAAACACTGATAAGACTGCTTGATAAAGGACTTATTCCTTTTTCACGTCCGTCCAATCACCGTCGCATCCGGCTGGAAGACCTGCTTGAATACAAGCGAGCCTCGAAACACACCAAGGATTGCGCCCTGAGCCAAATGATCGGCGTCGGGGAAGACGCCGAATTGTACGACCTGCCCGAGCCGACCCCGCAGGAAGCCATGCATGCGGTATCGGAGGTAAGGAGAGTACGGGCCGATGCTGTCAGTGTTTCTTGATGCCAATGTCATCTATTCCATCACCTTGACCGATGTTCTGCTCACCTTGGCCGAGCATGACCTTTTTCTTCCCCTGTGGTCGCCTAACGTATTACAAGAAGCACAGGAAGCCGCCTCCCGAACACTGCCTGACGCCGCACAACAAGCCTTCCGAAAAAGACTGATAATGATGGACCAGGCATTCCCCGAATCCTCCATACATGTTGAGGAATCGGAATGGAGCCAATTCGATCTGCCTGACCCGGATGATCGTCATGTACTCGCGGCTGCGGCACAGGGACAAGCAGACGCACTGGCCACGCGCAATATCAAGGATTTTCCCCAGAAACTGCTTGACTCTTTCTCCATTCAGGTCATCACGCCAGATGATTTGCTCTGTGTATTACTTAGACGAAATCCGGAAGCCACAGCTAGCGCCATACGTGAGCTTATCGATTCTCGACATCGGCCACCGATAAACATTCCCGACTTTGCTAAAAGACTTGAACGCTCTGGCGCAACACAGTTTGCAGCCGCTATTGCGCATATACGACAGCCTCTCGGCAATCATTCGTACTTTGACCAGTAACCCATGAATTCTGGATGAATTGGGGTGAACCGGCGGGGCTGGAGGCGAGCGGGCGGCGGATTATGGGGCACAATGGTGTCAAGGAGGCCGCCATGGTCGATGACTATACTGCCAAAATGACTGAGCTGATCGAACTCATGCGTCTGATCGGCAACGATACGCAGCAGTGCGAGGTCAAGGAATGCAAGCGCAAGATCTCCTCGACCATCACCGATACGCTGTCCGCGTTCTCCAACGGCTCCGGCGGCTGGATCATCTTGGGCCTGTCTGAAAAGAACGGGTTCACGCCGGTCGAGGGATTCGACGCGCGCGCCATGCAGGAGGCGCTGAGCCAGGCGTGCGAGAAGATGACGCCGGTGGTGCGGCCCGTGATCGTCACCTGCCCGTTCGAAGGCGTGAATCTGGTGTTCGCGCGCATCGACGAGATGCTGCCGCGTGACAAGCCCTGCTTCACCACCGCGCTCGGACCGCACGGCGGCTCGTTCATCCGCACTGGCGACGGCGACCGGCGCATGACCTCCTATGAGGTCGACCGGCTCATCGAGGAGCATCTGCAGCCCACATACGATTTGGATATCGTGCCCGGCGCCACGACCGATGACCTCGACCCGCAGCTTGTTGCCGGATTGTTGGCGCGCGTGCGCGAGCAGCATCCGCGCGTGTTCGCCGACCGGGACGGCATCGATGTGCTGCTGGATCTGCAGGTGTTGCGCCATGATGATTCCGACGAGTCGGAGGTCGGCGGAATACTGCGTCCCACCTTGGCCGGACTGCTGGCGTTGGGCCGCTATCCGCAGAAGTTCTATCCGCGGCTCGGCATTTCGATAGCCGTGTTTCCGGGGACGAGCCGGGACGATGTGTTCCGGGGCGACGAACGATTGGTCGCCTCGAAGTCGGTGGTCGGTTCGATTCCGGTGATGATCGACGATGCGGTCGACTCGTTGATGCGTTGGATTGGCGCGAAGAAGCCCGATTATCCGCCGCTCGTGTTGCGCGAGGCGATTGCGAACGCGCTCACCCACCGTGATTATTCGCCCGATGCGCGCGGCACGCAGGTGCATATCAGCGTGTTCACCGATCGCATCGAGATCACCAATCCGGGTGGCCTGTACGGCATGGTGACACATGACGTGCTGGCGAGCCCGCATCCGGTGACGGGCGCGCCGTTCGTCTCCACCCGAAACCAGTTCCTGTTTACGCTGCTGGAGTCCACGCCGTATCCGGGCGGCGGGTTTGTGAACCCAGAAGGCGGCGACGGCTACCAGCGCATCGCCGCCGCGTTGCGCGAGGCCGGCATCGAGCCGGCGACCACGCGCAACGACATCAACACGTTCACGATGACCATCACCAAGCAACGCACGATGGAGAACAGTTCGCCGGGCGACGTGGTCAAGGCGATTATGACCGTACTGGAGCGGCATTCGGCGATGAGCGTCAAGGAGATCATGCGCGAACTGCAGTTGACGCCGCTGGCCGCCACATCCGGTATGCGCGAGCTGATGAAGGAAGGGCGGGTCGCCCGAGTCAAGTTCGCCGATGACCCGGTGCAGCGGTATCGGTTGAAAGGCTGATTTCTCACTCGGCCAGCTGCGTGGTGGCGGGCGCGGCCAGGGCGGGGCGGGATCGGCGGAAGCGGCCGGCGGCCAGGCCGATGCAGATGAACATCACGCCGAACAGTGCGACCAATCCCAGCGAGCCGGCCCAGCCGGCGACGCTTATGCCGGTTTCCTCCGCCGTGCCGGAGCCGAGCGCGTTGTCGATCGCGGTGCAATACCACCAGCCGGGCAGGAACTTGGCTATGGTCACCATCACGCCGGGCATCATGTCAATCGGCAATGCGACACCCGACGTGAACATGATGAGCAGGCCGAAGATGTTGGCGAACCCGTTGGCCGCCTCTTCCGAGAGCCCGAACTCGCTGAGCATGAATCCGCAGGCGACGGTCATCAGCGCGTACACGCAGGTCGCGCCGAACGTCATCAGCACTCCCCCGACGCTCAGGTGCAACGGATCGAGCCCCGCCGCCATCATCAGACCGATTGACAGCACCAAATAGCCGACGCATACGACGAGCGCGAATCCGCCCAACGTCAGCAACCGCTGGAGTCCCATCAGGACCATGCGTCGGGGCGAGGCGGTGAGACGCCGCCGCACCTCGCCGGTGGTGAACGCGCCCAGGATCATCGATCCGCAGATGGTCATCGCCAGGGACAGCGGGTACAGCGCGGTTTTCATGGTGCCGCCGAATCCGCTGACCGCCGTATCCGCAGCGCTTGCCGACTCCTCGGTCGGCGTATCGACCACGGCGATCTGATGGTTCACGTCTGTATCGCTGGCCGATTCGGCGGCCATTTTGGCGGCCTGGGACAGATCCTTGATATCCGGCTTGTCGACTTGCCCTTCCGGCAGCGAGTCCAGCATGTCTTGGTCCAGACTCGCGCCATCAAAACCGGCGGCCCCTCCTGTAGCGTTCATCATGCCGGCGAGCGCCGCCTGGTCGACCGTCGTCTGCGCGCCGATCAGTGCGGTGCGGGTGAGCGAGAGGAACCCGCCGACGTTCATCCGCGCCATCGACCCGGAGCCGGATGCGTAGCTGGTAACCGTGTCCACGTTCGGCGGATTGTCGCCGTCCGCCGCCGCGGCGACATAATCGTCAGCGAATCCGTCGGGAATGATGACGATCAAGTCCACCCAGTTCGAGGCGACGGCCTGTTGCAGCGTTTCGCTGGTGTCGTCGAGGTCCACCAGTTCGCTGGAATCGCGCAGGTAGGCGCGCATCGACGTGGCGATATCACCCCGGTCGGAGTCGCGGTCGATGATGGCGACGCGCGTCTTGGTCGATTCGAACACCGCGGACATGGAGCCGGATGCGGAGGTCAGCATCGCCCAGCTGATGGACATCATCAGGATGCCTATGAATACGAGGTAGATCATCAGGTAGACCCGGTGCGCGAACAGCACGCGCAGCGTGGCTTTACAAGTGTTCATAACGTTGCCTCCTCAGCATTGCGATGCCGGCCAAGAGGAATACCGCGCTCATCGCCAGCAGAATGATGCAGGTGGTGATGAACGGCCGGTAGCTGTCGTAGTACAGGATGTCGTAGAACAGGTTCGTCACCTGCTGTGCGGGGTTGATGGTGCCGAGTATGGGCGCGTTGCGGGCTATCCAGTCGCTGATCTGCATGGCAAACCCGCCGTACAGTCCGGTGAACAGCGACAGCGTGCAGGAGATGCCGGTCGACAGCCCGTATTTCGTGTTGTACGAGAGCTTCGGCACCGCACCGAGCAGGGTGCCTGCTGAGCTGGTCATGAACGAGGCGATGATGACCGCGAGGATCGCCGCCGGTTCGCGTCCGCCGAGCGAGACGTTGCAGGCGAGCCGGATATAGGCCAATGCGATGGACAGGGCGACCGACGAGCACAGCCAGCAGGAGAGGAAGCCCGCGACGAGCTGTTTGGCCCGGCTCAGCGGCGCTACGGTCCGCCGTATGCCCAGCGCGGACAGGTTCGCCTGTGCGGCGGCGACTGTGCTGATGGAGTATCCCATGGCCATCATGCAGGACATGGCCAGCAGCGCGTAATAGTATCGGGCGATCGCGTCAGGCTGGAAATGCGTGAGCGTCGTCTCATGGGTCATGTCGACGTTCTGCCCGACGCTGTTCCAGAAGTTCCGGCTGAGCGCGGCCTGTGGATTGTCGGCGATGGTCTGCCGGGTGACGGCGTCGGTGCGGTTGTACAGGTCGATGACGCTGCGCAGGGCCGCGAGGCTAATGTCCAGTCCGCTGTTTTGCGTGGAGTCCTTGGCTGTGACGGCGGTTTCCCGGCTCACGGTCATCGCCAATCGGCCGTTATTGTCGGCGGTCAGATAGCCGTTGGCAGTGCCGTCGGCGAGCCGTTGTTCGGCCTCCTTCACGGTGTCGACTGTGGTGATGGTCAGCAGCTTTTGGTCGATTTCGGCGTAGGTCGTGTCGTCTGAGGCCGATTCCGTTTCCCCGGCCAGCGCGTCTACGAAGGTGCGGGCACCGTCCGCCTGCTGCCAACGGGTGTCTTCGATGACGGCCATCGGCACCGGCTTGAGTTCGTATGCTTCGGCCAGCCCGCCGAACAGTCCGTTGAACATGGTCGCCAGCACAATCGGGAACACGGTCATCCAGAACAACGCCGACCGGTTACGCAAGTTCGCTTTCAATGCGACCAGAAATGTGGTCCACATGATGTCTCCTTACTCAGGAACTCCCCTCAGTCACCTTTGGTGACAGCTCCCCTCGGAGAGGGGAGCCAAGTTATTTGCTTGCCGACTGAGGGGAGCATGGTCAGTCCCTCAGTGCTTTGCCGGTGAGTTCGAGGAACACGTCGTTGAGGGTGGGCGGGCGACTGGTCAGGTGGCCGATGTTGGCGCCGGAGCGTTTCACCGCGTCGAGCACGTCGGTCAGGTTGTGTTCGCCGCGACGGCATCGCACGTCGAGTTCCTTGCCGTCGTAGGTGGCTTCGATCACGCACGGCAGCGCACGGACCTCGGCCATCGCCGAATCCGCCAGATCGAGCGTTTCGATGGTGATGCGCTCGCCCGTGTCGATCATGTTCTTGAGCTCGTCGGCGGTTCCGAGCGCCAGGTGCCGGCCGTGGTCCATGATGAGGATGCGGTCGCAGATCTGTTCGACCTCCTCCATGTAGTGGCTGGTGTAGATCACCGTGGCGCCGGCCTGGTTGAGCCGCTGGATGCCTTCCAGAATCGAATTGCGGCTTTGCGGGTCGACGGCGACCGTGGGTTCGTCGAAGAAGATCAGGTTAGGCTTGTGCGCGATGCCGCAGGCGATGTTCAGGCGTCGCAGCAGACCGCCGGACAGTTTGCCGGGCCGGAACTTGCGGAAGTCCTGGAGTCCGACGAATTCGATGGACTCCTCGACCAGCGGCGCGCGGTCGGTTTTCTTCGGCACGTACAGCGAGCAGAAGTAGTCGATGTTTTCGGTGACGGTCAGTTCGTTGAACACGGCCACGTTCTGCGGCACGATGCCGATACGACGTTTCAGCGCGTAGGAGGTCGGCGTCATCGGCTGGCCGAACACGCGAATCGTGCCCGAATCGTAGGTGAGCAGCGCGAGGATGCAGTTGATCGCGGTGGTTTTGCCGGACCCGTTCGGTCCAAGCAGCCCGAAAATCTCGCCCTGGTTCACGTCAAGGTCAAAATAGTCGAGCGCCACCATGTCGCCGTAGCGTTTGACCAGTTGGCTGACGTGCACGGCCAGAGCCGGGTTGGTTGTCGAGTCGTGTTCGGAAGCTCTGTTGTCGGTTGTCATAGTCACTCCCTTCCTTGGCGATTCCATCATCCCAAGAAGGGGCCGGACGCCGCCACAGGCAAACGTCACGACTTGGCCGTACAGGCGTGACATTTGTCATTACAGTCCTTCGGCGTCGGTCTGCATGGCCTTGTACACCTTATCGACCGGCATCAGGCTGATCTCGTCCATCGAATAGTTGGACGCCCTGTGGCTTTGCGTAATCATCGGTATCATCCCTTTACGGTTGTGTCGACGACATCCGACGCTTGTGCCTCATCTATTCGGGAAGTGTAAGCCCGTTGTCTTGGACCGTCATGCGGGTAATTCCGCACGCCCGTCAAGTTCGTCGTGTTCCGCACACCGCTAGACTGGTGGTGGAAGAGCGTCGAGCCGGGGAGGTGCCATGCGCGTGTTGGCCGAGATGGGCTTGCTACTCGTGTTGGGCCTGGTTGTCGGGCTACGGTCCGATGGCGTGTTCATCGCCGGCCTGCTGTTGGCCGTTTCCGTCGCCGGATTGGTGGAATGGCTGCGTCCCGCGCAATGGTCTTGGGTCTTGTGTACGGCGTATCTCGTCATCGCCGTGGCGGTGCCTTCATGGTGCGCGTTCATGCCGCTCATCGCCTACGATACTGCACGGCTGCCGGCCCTCGCCTCGACCGGAGCCCGGGCTGGGGCACGGACTGCGGCAAGTGGCCGCTCCCCCAGTGTCTCGCGGACCGCGGCCTCTCGCCGTTCCCTTGCCGATGCAATGCGTTCGGCCCCGTGGCTTTCGGCCGCCGCGCGCTGGATATGGGTGTTGCCGCTGATCGCGCTCTGGTTCGCCCGTGGCACCGACCGTCTCCAGACGCTGGTGATGACGCTGGTCGCCCTGCTTGGATTCGTTCTGGGCCGGGCCCGCGCCTCCTCGGACGAGGCGCGGCGCGCGTTGCTGCACGCGCAGGACAGGGCGCGCGAATCCTCGCGGGCCACTCGTTCGCGCATCGCCGACATCGATGAGGAACGCGCCCAGTCGATTCGCATGGCGACCCTCGGCGAGCGCACGCGTATCGCCCGGGAGATCCACGACAATGTGGGCCATCTGCTGACCCGCGCGATCATGCAGGCGCAGGCCGGCAAAACGGTGGCCAAGGCGACGAACGATACGGTCGCTGCGCAAGGGTTCGCCACGTTGGGTGCGACGTTGGATGATGCGATGACGATGGTGCGCCGTTCGGTGCATGATCTTGAGGATGATGGCACTGATTTCGCCGCGCAGATCGATGATGCCGTCACGTCGTTCGACGGCATCTCCCCCGGTTTCGCCGTGACGCTGGCCAACGATATCGCCAAGGCGCCCGCGCCGGTCTCGCGCTGTTTCACGACCGTGATTCGCGAGGCATTGTCGAACGTGGTGCATCATAGTGCGGCGCACGAGGCGAGCGTGACGTTGCGAGACTTCCCCGCGTTCTGGCAGTTGGTCATTCAGGATCCGGGGCCGGCCGTGTCCGAGTCCGATGGGTCCCGGACGGCCGCTGCCCGCCCGCGTGCGATGCGTGCCACGCGCGTCGGCTCGCGACTCGCCGCCGACAGTGTTGCCGATATGCGCGGTTCGGCCGATGAGCTGATGCGCGGCATGGGTTTGGCGGATATCGAATCGCGCGTACGCGCCCTTGGCGGCACTGCGGTTTGCGGGCCGTATGAGGGCGGCTGGCGTGTGTTCGTATCCGTGCCGAAGAAGCGTTGGACCATGGAATCGGGGGATTGATGAGAATCGCAATCGTGGATGATGATCCGATCGTCTGCCAGTCGTTGGAGACGATTCTGACGGCCACCGGCACGGCCGAGGTGCTATGGACGGCAAATGACGGCGATACCGCCGTGCGCCGTTATTTCGAGACGCCGGCGAGCCGACCGGACGTGCTGCTGATCGATATTCAGATGCCCGGCACCAGCGGTTTGGATGCCGCGCGTGAGATTCTGGCCACGGACCCGGCCGCGCGCATACTGTTCCTGACCACGTTTTCGGACCAGTCGTATATCGCGCAGGCGATGGGGCTTGGCGCCAAGGGCTATCTCATCAAACAGGATGTGGCGGCGGTCGGGCCTGCGCTGCAGGCGGTGATGGCCGGTCAGGTGGTGCTCGGCGCGGAAGTGCTCGGCAAGCTCACCGAACGGACTCCGAATCCTGCCGATTCCGACGATTCCAGAGATACCGCCGATTCCATCGAGGGCCTGCTTGGCGAGCGCGAACGTGAGATCACCGCGCTGGTCGCCGAGGGCCTCGATAACCGCGACATCGCCGCCAGACTGTTCCTGAGCGAAGGCACGGTCCGCAATCGCATCAGCGCGATACTGGACAAGCTCGGCCTGACCAATCGCACCCAACTCGCCATCCTCTGGCTCAACGCCCATCGGTGAGGGGCCTTTGGTCAAGTAGGTCTCTCCTCCGTCATCGCTTCGCGATGCCACCTCGAACGCGATTCAGGACAGCTTGCAGCTGACCTCTTATTCGCTCGTTGTCACTCACCCTTGCCTAAAAACACCTCCGGCGTTTTCTTCACGGCTCGGCTCATCAGAGGGAGGTTGTGAAAAACCAACCTCAGCTGTTTTTCATGACGATACTGTCGATGGTGTTGGCCACGCGCTCGCAGTCGTCGGAGCACTGTTCGAGGTGACGGTACACGTCATGCCAGGCGAACACCTGCAGCGGATCGGTGCAGGTGGTGTGCAGCGTGCGCATCGACTCGATGAACAGGTGGTCGGCGTCCGTTTCGATCGTGTTGATGGCGAACACCAGTTCGCGCAACGTCTTGGAATGCCGGAATCGCGGCAGTTCGTTGACCAGCTCGCAGATGCTTTCCGTGGCGCGCACCACCATATCCGACATCTGGACCGCATCGTCGCGCATGTCGGTCACATTGTCGTAGTACATGCGGTTGAGTACGCCTTCGATGCTGTCGGTCACATCGTCGAGCACGTGGCCAAGCTCGTCGATGTCCTCGCGGTCGAACGGCGTGATGAACGCGGTCACCAGTTCGTCCATCATGTCGTGGCGCACCTCGTCCGCCGACTTCTCAATCGCGTGCATGCTGTCCATGCGTTCGCGCAGCTGGTCCGGATTGAAGTCGTGCATGACCGCGGACAGCAGCTTCGCGGCCTGGCATGCGTAGTCCGCACTGCGGCGGAATCCGTCGAAGTAGAACACGTCTTTTTGTCTCGCCATGATGGGTGGAATCCTTTCTAGAACACGACCATGAACAGTTTGGCCATTACGAAGCTGATGAGACCGCAACCGGGGAAGGTGAACACCCAGGTGAGCATCATGTCGCGCACCACGCCGAAGTTGATGGCGGAGAGGCGGCGTACCGCGCCCACGCCCATGATGGTGCTGCACAGGATCATGAGCCAGACCGGAATCATCACACCGGTCACGCTGGGTTGGCCGTTGCAGAACGCCATGCCGAGGAACAGCACGCCGATGAACTTCTGGCCGTCCTGCGCGCCATGCATGAAGCTCATGGCCGCCGCGCCCACGATCTGCGCGTAGGTGAAGAACCCGTTGGTGCGGCGGCGGTCCATGCCGGCGCAGATCAGGGTCACGGCCTTGCACACCAACCAACGGAACGGGGGCAGGCTCATACTTTGCTTCGATATGCTCGTCGACATTTCCCGTCATCTACCGAGGATTCGGTCATGCGTGTGCGAAAATGGACACGGTGTCAATCAGGAGGTGCACAGTGGTTGTAAGCACGGATTCGAGCCGCACAATGCCCGATTGGGTGAAGTACGGGGTGTTCTGGCACGTGTATCCGCTGGGCTTCTGCGGTGCCGATATCAGGCCCGTCGGCCCGCGCCAGTTCCATGGCCGCGGCCTTGACGCGATGATCCCTTGGCTGGAGTACGTGCGCGATCTAGGCGCGTCCGGCCTGCTGCTGGGTCCGGTGTTCGAGTCGGCGACGCATGGATACGACACGCTCGACCATATGCGCATCGATGTGCGATTGGGCGGGGATGCCGCGTTCGACCAGCTGATTGCGGCCTGCCGGGACATGGGATTGCAGGTGGTGCTGGATGGCGTGTTCAATCATGTGAGCCGCGATCATCCGGCCGTCCGGGCGGCGCTTGACGAGACCGCCGGACGCTTGAATCCGGCCGACAACCCGTGGCATGGTCTGGTCCGCGCGCATGTCGGTGATAATGACGAACCCGCTTTGGATGTGTTCGAGGGGCACGGGGATCTGGTGGCGCTGGACCATTCAGCTGACGAGACCGTTGACTATGTGGCCCATGTGATGAGCCATTGGCTGGATCGCGGAGCCGCCGGCTGGCGCCTCGACGCCGCGTATGCCGTGCCGAGCCCGTTCTGGGCGCGCGTGTTGCCGCAGGTCAAAGCCGCACACCCGTATTCGTGGATTTTCGGTGAGGTGATCCATGGCGATTACCCGCGCATCATCGAGGAATCCACGATGGATTCGATCACGCAATACGAGCTATGGAAGTCGATCCAGCATGCGCTGGAGACGGAGAACTTCTTCGAGCTGGATTGGAATCTCAAGCGGCACAACGCGTTCCTGAATTCCTTCGTGCCGCAGACGTTCATCGGCAATCATGATGTGACGCGCATCGCCTCGCAGATAGGCTCGGCCAAAGCGGCGTTGGCGGTGGCGGTGTTGCTGACGGTTGGCGGCGTGCCGAGCATCTATTACGGCGACGAGCAGGGCTATGTGGGCGTCAAGCAGGAGCGTTTCGGCGGCGATGACGACGTACGTCCGAAGTTCCCCGACTCCCCTGCCGAACTGTCCACGCTGGGAGAGCCGACATACCGGCTGCATCAGGCGCTGATCGCGCTGCGCCGTCGCAACCCATGGCTGATGGATGCGCGTACCGAGGCCGTGAAGCTGGAAAACAAGCACTTCGTCTATCGCTCAGTGAGCGCCGACGCCCAGCATTCCCTGACCGTGGACCTCAACATCGAGCAATCCCCCACTTTCACCATCCGCAACGCCGACGGCAGTACAGCGTATCAATACTGAGCTACCTCATCAGAGGGAGCCCACCATTTACCGCCGAATGCCTCGGATCAGCAGGTCGAGCAGGTACCCGTACGACCGGTCGACCCGTTCGCGGCCGCGTGTGCGGGGTTGTGCGGAACGCAGTTCGAATTGGATGAACCCGTGTATGGACACCCAGATGGAGGATGCAATCAGGTGAGGGTCATCGTCACGGATGCGACCGAGTCATCCAGCAATCTGCGCAGGGTGCCCGGCAGGGAGCCGGAAATGGATTCGGCAGCCATCACGGATTCCTTGGATGCGCCAAGGATGTCCTGGGGCAGGTAGGATCCTCGCAGCGCGTCCGTCAGGCTGGTGGTGTACGTGCCGGCCTGCAGCGACCCCATGATGCCGACGCCGAGCGTGCCACTGAGTTCGCGGATCGTGTCGTTGACGGCACTGCCCATACCTTCCTCGCCGACCGGCACGGCCGTCATCAGTGTGTCGGTGGCGGTCCCTGGACGAGCGCGATGCCTGCGGCCATGACGGCCGCGAACGGCAGTGTGGCAATCGCCATCTCGAGCGCCGAACACCCACGCAGCGCCTGGAACCATTAGGTCATGAGGAAGATGAAACCGAACAGGCACAGGAAGGCGGCGCAAACGGCCAACGTGCCGATGACGGCGCACACCCAGAACACGCTATCCCATGCGAACCGTTGCAGCAGGATGCCGCCGATGACCGGGCCCGAGCGCTATGCCCACCCCGGATGTGCCGACCCGCAGTCCGACGGCCAGCCCACGCATAGGCGATCCGTCGAACAACCCGATGATGGATGACAGCGTGGCTCCCATCAAGTTGTGTATTAATATCATATATTTATGAAACATTGATACACATCATGTCGGGAACAGGCATCCACATCGAAAACACCGACCTACAACACAATCAGGCCCGACGACCATCAAAGGTCGTCGGGCCTGATTCATACGCGTTGTCGGACTAACGGCGTCCGGACTTCATACGGAATGGCGCATTGTTGCGATTCTTCTTGGAATGGCGGCGGTTTGGGCCTTCCGTGTTGCCGTATTTGGCGATCATGCGGCGTTCGTGACGCTTGGCACCTTCTGAACGCTCGTCGCGTACGATGCGGTTCTCGTTCTTGCGATGGATGCGCTTGCCGCCTTCGCCCTGACGGGTGTTGCGCATGGACTGCCTGCGGCCGTCATGGGAACGCTCGTCATAGGAGAAGCCGTAGTCCTCGTGGCTGCGCTCATTGCGGCGCGGCTTACGCGGACGCTCGAAATCGCGGGGATCAGTACGATCGAAGCGACGGCTTGATCCATGCTTACGGCCGCTGAAATCATCGTTGCGGCCGTATTCAGCCCCGTCGCGCTTGTCGAATTTTCCGCCCTTGCCGTACCGATCATTGCGACGGCTGCGACCAGAATCGCGGCCTTCGAACTTGCCGCCACGACGATCGTCGTACCAATTCTTGCCGTACTCGTTGCGGCCATCGTCCTGACGCTCGCCGTAACGGTTCTTGCCGTATCCGTCGCGACGGCCGCCCTTACGGCGGTCATCGCCATGCTCGAACAGATAGTCGCGGCGCTCGGCCTCGAGGTTGCTCATGCCGGCGCGGCGTTCCGCACGGTTGCGGTTCTTCTTCACGGCCTTCTTGCTGGCCTTGTCGCCGTGCTTGCGCTGCGGCTCGCCTTCGGCAACAAACTCGCCACCTTCGTTCTCGTGCTGGAATTCGGTCTTGGCAACGTTCTGCTCGTCGCGATTGCGATTGCGATTGCGATTGCCGCCGCGGCCGGACTCGTCGCCCGCCGCGTTCTTGGCACCCTTGTTCTTGCCCTTGCGCGGGTTGCCCACGGGCTGCGACTTGTCGAGGCTCCAGCCATCCACGCGCTCGGCGCGGTCGCCCACAAGCTCAAGCACTTCGGGCGAATCGTGGGTCACTTCAATCATCTTGGTTTTGATGCCGGCCTGGTTCAGCAAGCGGCGCGTCTCGCGGCGCTGCTCGGGCAGCACGAGGGTAACCACGTCGCCCGCCTTGCCGGCGCGGGCGGTACGACCGGAGCGGTGTACAAAGGACTTCGGGTCGGCCGGCGGCTCGACCTGCACCACGAGCTCCACGCCGCCGACGTCTATGCCACGGGCGGCCACGTCAGTGGCCACCATGACGCGCACATCGCCGGAATCAAATGCGGCGAGGTTGCGATCGCGCTGGTTCTGGTTCAGGTTGCCGTGCAGCTCGGCGGCCGGAATGCCGTTCTGCGTCAGATTCTTGGCGAGCTTCTTGGCCTGGAACTTGGTGCGGGTGAACAGGATGCGGCGGCCTTCGCCCGAGGCGAGTGTACGCACGAGTTCGTGCTTGTCGCCGCGCGTGGTCTCGAACACGTGGTGGGTCATCAGATCAGGTTCGGTGGTGGCCGAATCGACCTCGTGCACCTTGGGATCATGCAGGAAGGTGTTCACCACTTCATCCACGCCGTGATCGAGCGTGGCGGAGAACAGCATGTGCTGGGCGTCGGGCGAAATCTGCTCAAGCAGTCGCTTGACCGGCGGCAGGAAGCCCATATCGGCCATTTCATCGGCCTCATCGATGACCACGACTTCGACGGACGAGAGCGTGAGCGCCTGCTGGCGCAGCAGGTCCTCAAGGCGGCCCGGGCAAGCGACCACGATATCGGCGCCGGCCTTCAGATCGCGGATCTGGTGGATGTACTTGACGCCACCGTACACCGTGGTGGTGTTCATGCCAAACGTGTGGGCCAGCGGCATCAGCACGTCGTTGATCTGGTTCGCGAGCTCGCGGGTGGGGGCCAGCACCAGGCCGCGCGGGTGCGGCAGGAAGTCGTCGGCGCGGCGCTCTTCCAGGCTGGCCTTCTTGCGGCGCTTGACTTCGTTGCGGAACTCCTCCATCGCGATTTCGCCAAGCGAATCATAGGAGCCCAGCCGGGTGACCAGCGGAATGGAGAAGGCGAGGGTTTTGCCGGAGCCGGTGCGCCCTCGGCCGAGAATGTCGCGGCCGGCCAGTGAATCGGGCAGGGTGTCGGCCTGAATGGGGAATGCGGTCTTCTTGTCATCTGCCGCAAGCACGCGCACCAGTGGTCCGGGTACGCCAAGTTCGCCAAAGGTAAGGGAGCGGGATTCCGCGCTGTCGTTCATCTGGAAATCAGCGGAATCGTCACGATAATCGAAATTATTACGGGGCACAGTGGCCTTTCATGTCAAAGGTTACGCAAATTACGCAAGCTTTCCAAGCTTAGCGTAAGCCCCCTACTTTGCTTGGTGCTCGCCACGCTGTCATCCCACTCTTTACTTATGACCCCATGAGGCAGTAATTGGCCCATGGGGCGGTAACTTGCCCATGAGGCGGTTTGAAGAAATTGTGAAACCGCAGAATAAAGCCATTTTCACCTACCGCCCCATGAGGGTTTTACCACCCCATGGGATGTTTGCCGCCCCATGGGTTCTACCACCACGTAAGGCGAGCACCGCCCCATGGAACACGCAAATGGCCCCTACCCGTGAAGGTAGGAGCCATTGTGCAAAAAGGCTGAACCACAATACGGCCCAGTAGCACTAAAACACACTACAAAATATCCGGATCGTCTTTGGCAATAGTGCCGGTTGCCTTGCCAATGGCCTTCAGGCCGTGGTAGGCCACAAGAATCACCATCGTGCCGATGGCGATGCCGTTGAAGGAGACGCCGCCGATAGCGAAGGCGAACTGGCCGATGGCAATAATCATGGTGATAGCTGCCACCATGATGTTCAGCGGCTTGTCGAAGTTGACCTTGTTTTCCACCCAGATGCGGATGCCGATCATGCCGATCATGCCGTACAGCAGCGTGGTCACGCCGCCGAGCACGCCGGCGGGGATCGTGTTGATCACGGCGCCGAACTTCGGGCACAGGCTCAGGATCAGGGCGAAGGAGGCTGCGCACCAGTAGGCGGCGGTGGAGTACACCTTGGTGGCAGCCATCACGCCGATGTTCTCGCCGTAGGTGGTGGTGCCGGAGCCGCCGCCGAAGCCGGCGAGCGTGGTGCCCAGGCCGTCGGCCATGAGGGCGGTGCCGATCTGGTTGTCGTAGTCGCGGCCGGTCATCTGGGCCACGGACTTGACGTGGCCGACGTTCTCAGCCACAAGCACGAGCACAACAGGGATGAACATGGGAAGGATGGAAAAATCGGCCTGCGGCAGGTGGAACTTCGGGAAGCCGATCCATGCGGCGTCACCGATGGCGGAGAAGTCGACCTGGCCACGGATGCAGGCATATACATAGCCGATGATTACGCCGACCAAAATGTTGAGGCGACCCAGCAAGCCCTTGAACAGCACGGCCACGAGCAGCACGGCCAGCAGGGTAACCAGTGCGGTGTCCGGCGCGGCTTGGAAGTTAGTCCACACGGAAGGTGCCAGATTAAAACCGATGATGGCCACAATCGCGCCGTTGACCACGGGCGGCATGATGATGTCGATCCATTTGGAGCCGGCGTAGTGCACGAGCACGCCAATCAGGGCCAGCAGAATACCGGTGACCATGATGCCGAAGCTGGCGACCGCAATGCCCTTGTTGGCGGTGGTGACCGCGGTGATCGGTGCGATGAAGCCGAAGGACGAGCCCAAATAGCTCGGCAGCACGTTCCTGTTGATCAGCAGGAACAGTGCGGTGGACATAGCCGTGAAAAACAGGGTGGTGGACGGGTCGAAGCCCGTCAGAATCGGCACCAGAAAGGTGGCACCGAACATGGCGATGACGTGCTGTGCGCCGATACCGGCGGTGCGCACCCAAGTCAGACGTTCATCGGGCTCGATGACCTCGCCGGGTGCCAGCGTCTTGCCGTCGCCATGCAGCCGCCATTGGAAGATATTGGACATGGACATTGCTCACTTTCCTCGCTCTTGCTTGGTGGTGCGGCACACAAGACCGGCCGCGCCACGCGTCATTCTAGCGTACGGGGATCGTGCGGCGTCCATCCGTCGGAACGCTCACTTGCCGTAATACTCCAGCAGGTGGGGGTCGACGGCCTGCACCACATCGACCAGATCGCCGTTGGACAGGTACGGGCGCTTGAATTCGCGCCACGGCTCCACTTTGACCTCCCAGCGTCCGCTCGCCTCATCAAGCACGGGCCGGGCGGTCTGCTCCCAACGCACACGCTTGGACGTGCGACCGGTTTCGGGGTCTCGGCGCGTGTAATGCAGGCACGTGCAGTTGGTGATCTTCCAGTCGTCCGAATCGGCGCGATGCAGGAACTCCTCGTCGGCCAGATCCTCGATGGTGAGCATCAGGGCGAGCATGAAGTCGCCGTGCGTGACCATGACCACGGACTCCGAGTCGGATTTGCGGCTCAACGAGGTCAGGATGTTATGCACGCGGTCCTCGGCCACGTCGGCGATGGATTCGCCTGCCGGCGGCCGCCAGTACAACGGGTCGGTGTTCTTGAAGTTCCAGTTGCGGGCGTAGTTGGTTTTGAACTCGTCCTTGGTGATGGTGTTGATCTCGCCCCAGGAGCGTTCGCGCAGCACACGGTTCTCCTCCCACTTGGCTTTGGGCAAGGCCATGGTGGCCGCGGTCTCGCGGGTGCGCACATACGGCGAAACCATGTAACGGTCGAACAGCTGCTGCTGGCTGACGAGCCAGCGTCCGATGCAGTCGGCCTGCTTGCGACCGGTGGCGGTGAGCCGCCATGAGCGGTCGGGCACGGTGACGTTGTCCTGCGTGTACAGGGAGTTGTCGCCCTGCTCGCCCGCCTGGACGATGACGTTCGCTTCGGATTCGCCATGCCGGATTACGTAGAGATCGAGCGGCATGCTCATATGTGTTCCTCTTTCGTTATTGGTTACGTTGTGTTGTTTTCTGTTGTTTCCTACTTGACCTGCGTGATGGTGTTCCCCTTGACCATGAACGCATGCCGGGCCATGTCGATCATCGGCTGATCGAATTTGGAGTCGGTGTAGAACTCGTCGATGACGGCGTCCGGACCGTACAGTTCGCGGAACCGTTTGGTCTTGTTGGTGTTGAAGTTGAGGTACGTGACCTTCATCGTAGCCAAGTCCACCTCGCTGGCCACGAGATTCCTCACGCCGAGTCTGCGGCAGGCCTCCCCCACCGTCAGACCGAAGGATGCGGTGAGGATCACATCGTCCGACTCAGGCTGATACCAAGGTTTGATACGTGCGTAATATCGGTCCCAGAAATCGTCCACGAGCTGTTCGACGCTCGCCACCCGTTTGGATCGGCTCAGTTCCGTGAGATAGCCTTCGGTCATCTTGCCCACGCCGTATTCCATTTGTTCAAGCGTGGCCCTGCCCAACTTGTATTTGATCGCATACCGCAGCACAGGGGCAATGTAGCGGAACACCTTTGGATCATGGCGGGCGGAATACAGGTACAGGTCAAACAAGCTTTCACCATCATAGATGGTCCCGTCGAAATCGAATACGCGCATACCTTCTGCTTCTACTCTGTTATTCCTTGTCTAAGGCTAATCTCGGTAAGCCGGCGAAAGCGCAAATACGCAGTGAATTTCACATGAACACTGTTTTGGACACGCATGGGGATACACATTGCGTGTACCGCATGCCCTCATTCGCGAGTATGCGCAATCTTACGAACGAGGACATGCATGTGCGGGGCGGGTGCGGCTATGCGCGCCGTGCCACGATATCGGACTGCCGGCGCGCCTGGCCGAACAGATAGATGCCGATGGGCAGGGTCAGAACACCGCCGATGATGAACACCAGCGAAATCGGGATCGCGTCGGCCAGTGGCGCGAAGATCAACATGCCGAGCGGCATTCCGAGCGTGCTCAGGGTGGTGTCAAGGCCGAATACACGGCCCACCATCTTCTCATCGGCCTCGGTCTGGATGATGGTGCGCATCGGGCCCATGCAGATGGCCGAAGCCAAACCGTTCACCACATCAATCAGCAAATACGCCAGCAGATTGTGAACCACGCCAAGACCAACGACGGAGACGCCCACCAGAGCGATGCCGAAGGCGACCACGCGCATGTTGTTGCGGATGAGCTTGGCACCGATGGTAGACATCAGCGCGCCGCCGAGCAGCATACCGATGCTCCATCCCAGCTCGTTGGCGGCGAGTTTATCGGAGGCGGTGGTCAGGTTGATGAATCCGAGATTCAAATCGATGCCCTCATATTCGCGGGTCATGAGCAACAGCGTAAGGTTCATCGGCGCCACGGCCACGAAGCACACCAAGGCGTCACCGAGCACCACGTTGCGCAGGTTCGCCCGGTGCCATGTGTAGCTGAAACCATCTTTCAAGTCAGCAAACACACGACGGACGCTGGCAATCAGCGAACGATCAGCATTGGCATCCGACATCGGTTCGAGTGTGGGTTGCCCGCTATTCTCCGCTTCAGCCATACGCCTCGCAACATGTTCCGCGCTCTTCTTCGGCGCTTTGATCGACGCCACAAAGCCGACGCCGATAATGGCCGTGGTCACATCGACTAACAGAATCGACCACAGCGGCACTGTGTTGATAAGCACAGCAGCCACCGCAGGTGCCACAATCATATTCGCCGAATTAATCACGCCGTATATTGAGTTGACGCGCAATAGTTTGCCCGAGGGAACAACATCCGGTATGAACGACTGCACAGCGGGCGTCTGCACCCCGCCTCCCGCCGAACGAATGAACAGCACCACGAAAATCATGGTCAGACTCGCCCATCCCATCGCGAAGCTCAGCGACAGCACGACGGTGACCACAGCAATCACCATATCCGGCAGCATAATCAGCAACTTGCGACTGTGACGGTCGGCCCAGGAGCCGCCGCAAATCGAGACGATGGCCTGCGGCACCACGCCAAACAACGTGGCCAGCAGCATGGCCGAACCGGTTTTAGTCTGCAATACGATCCACCACCAGATGGCATATTGCACAATATTGGAGCCCAGCAGCGAGAACGCCTGGCCGGTGAGTAGAAGCACTACACGGCGGATCCACGCACGCTCGGATTCCCCGTTGGCCACTGCTGCGGCATAGGCGGCACCGGGTTTGTTCGCGCTATGGACCGCTGCGCGCGCATTCGCATTGTCATCGCCGGAAACCTCGGGTGTTTCGCGCACAGTTGGTTCAGTTGTTGTACTACTAGAAGACATACGAGTGTTCTCAATTCTTCAATTCCACTACAAAGGTCACATCACGGCATACGCACGCCGACGCGCGTATGCGTGCACGACTCCAGCAACGAGCCGTACCCGCCGTTAGATGGCAGGCTTCAGTATCGTGACGCCATGCGTTAGCGTCACCATGCAACGATAGGAACACACTATTCGATAGTATATCATGAAGACGTGACGTTGCCCTTGCGCAGGTGCCGTAAGACTCCGCGGACAAAGCAATGAGGCTTCCCCCGCGAGAAGGGAAGCCTCATATTCCATTCATTCTTTTCAGCGATGATGGCGCCTAATCACCGATCATCCTTTGGGAACAGCGCATCGAAGGCATGTTCCATCACGGACTTACGGCGGATCACACCGACGAGTCTGCCATCACCATCCACCACCGGCAGTTTCTTGAACTGCTTCTTGGCGAGGATTCGGGCCACCTCTCCGACATGCTGGTCGGGCGTGGCGGCAACGACCTTGCGCGTGGCGATGTCCATCACCTTCTTGCCGGAGAGCGCCTGCACCTTGGAGGCCACGGTTTCGTCGTCGAACACCACCATCGTCGAACCGGTGCCGGTGGAGACCGTACGGGATTCATAGGTGGCAATCGATTTCAGGACATCGCCGTCGCTGACGAAGCCGACGAGCCTGCCATCGCCGTTCACCACGGGAAGGCTGGAGACGTTGAGGCGGATGAACTCGCGTACCACATGCGTGATGTCATCGCTGTCCAGGCAGCTGTAGGGCTGATCGTCCATGATCCCGCCGATGGACTGTTCCTGGGCCTGCTTGAACAGGGAGGCGGCGGGGGCCACGTATGCGCCGGCGTAGTGATGCTCGGCGGGCTGGCCTTCAGTGGTTTCGGCCGCGACTTCGGCGGAGGCTTGCGCCTCGTAGGCCTTGGCGTTGCGTGCGGCCTTCTCCTTGGCACGGCTGGTGACGGTGAAGATGCAGATGATCAGGGCGACCAGCGAGATGGCGGCGCACAGCAGGTAGGAGAACGCGATGCCGCTGGCCGTGGCGGACTTCACACCCTGGGACATGTGCGAGGCGGTCATGGATGTTTCTGCGGTGACCAGAAGCGAGGTCGCAATGGCTGCCGCGATCTGGCGGCCTGTGTTGGCGATGGCGTTTCCATGGGCGATCATGTCGTTCGGCAAAGCGTTGACGCCCCAAGTGTTGATCGGCATGTTGGCGATAGCCTGACCGGATGCCTGCAATGCGCAGAACACGGCGACAAACAGCACTGATGTCCTGGTGTTGATGGTGCCGAGAAGACCAAGAGAGATGGTCATGAGCGCAAGACCGCCGATGCCCACGCCGCGAGGGCCGAATTTGTCGAATGCGGCGCCGGCGACCGGACTCAGGATGATGCCGACCGCCGCGGCGGGCAGCATGACCATGCCGGTGACGGTGGCGGATTGGCCGAGCACATTCTGGATGAAGATAGGCAACGTCACGTTGGTTGCGGCGACTGCGGCGTTGATCAGAGTGACCAGAATCGCGGAGTTGCGGAAGTTGCGGGTGGCAAGGGTGTCGACGCGCAGCAATGGCTCATCGAGCTTGACTTGCTTGTATACGAATGCGACGAAGGCCACAAGACCGACGACGATTGAGATAATGACGACCGGACTGGCCCATCCCATCGTGGAAGCGGACGAGAAGCCATAGAGCAGGCCACCGAACGCGATGGTCGAAAGGATCACGGACAGGATGTTGAGCTTTGGGTTCTTCAATTCGCCGACGTTCTTGAGCATCATCGTGCCTCCGACAAGGATGATCAGTGCCACGACTGCGATGCCAATGAACATCGGGCGCCATCCGAAACTGTCAATCACCAGACCACCGACAACCGGGCCGATAGCCGGGCCGGCGGCCATGACGATACCGGCCATGCCCATGGCGGTGCCGCGCTTATCCGGCGGATAGACGAGCATCGGCACTACGGCGACCAATGGCAACAGCACGCCGGAGCCGGCGGATTGCAGTATGCGTCCGACGAGCAACAGCATGAAATTCGGCGCGACGGCACACAGCAGTGTACCGACCATGAAAGTGGCAAGAGCTCCGGCGAAGAGCTTTCGGGTGGAGAATTTATCAATCAGATAGCCTGAAATCGGCACCATGATGCCCGAGACCAGCATGTAGACGCTGGTCACCCACTGCACGGTGCCGGTGGTGATATTGAAATCACGCATCAGTGCCGGCAAGGCCGGTGACATGACGGTCTGGTTGAGCAGCGCGATGAACGAGCCGACGACGATCACGCCCACGATGATGAATCGGGCGTGCGAATCAATAGGCTTTACGGAACTGGTGGCGGACCCAAGTTCCGCGTTTTTCTGTGAGGTCACAGCATTTCCTTCTGTTGGTAACGTCATGTGTGGCGATCCGGCCCCATGCTTGTGTCAAGACGCGAGGACACCGATGAGTCCGGACGTAAAGGAAAAGCCGCCATCCGTTCCGCATTCATATACGGCAAACGATTCGCGGCTTTGCGTAAGTTGATGGCTATGGTGAGCGATTCATGCGACGTCGACTGCGGATGGGCCATCGGTACATCCCGGCATAAGGCGTGTCCCCGCTACACCAGCATCGAGAATAGGGCCATTCGTGGATTGGCAAACAGAACATTGCCGACGAACGACCCACGGCAGGCGCGTGCGATGAACATCGCGTAGCGATACAGGTTCATGGCATCTCCTTGATGGGGTCTTCGTACGGCAGACATCGAGAAGCCTATCATCATTCAAATCGACGGTGAAACCCACGCATGCCTGACAATACACAAAATCTTCACAAAAGGATTGGGCTTACCGCATACGCTCCGCCTGAATAACGGTCCGGGGATGAATCAGGGGCGAGCTAAGGGTTGCATCTCGTGTTTCCGTCATGATTTCTGGCGAAGACTCATAATAAAACACACATTATGCTGCTGCAGCAGCCAGTCCTTGCAGAACAATGTCATGACAAAGGCCTGAGAAGACGACTTCTCAGGCCTTATCCGTACCGCTCCCCCAGTCGCTTGTAGCGACAGCTCCCCTCGAAGAGGGGAGCCAGAGAAACACTTACTTGGAGACGTTGAACTTGAACTCGGCGTCTTACCGGTCTTCTTCGTCCCGCCTTGCCGCGGATATTCAATCGCATCGCAGGGGTGACTTCCTCGATCATTTGACAGACCGACCGACGGTCTGTATGCTTGACGGGGACATGAACGAAAGGCAGGCCATCCGCATGGCGCACGATATACATTCCGGAGACACCGAACGACGAATCCTCGATTCCGCCCGCAGGCTCTTCGCTGAAAAGGGCTACGAGAAGACGTCCATCCAGGACATCCTGAACGACCTGGGACTGTCCAAGGGCGGGCTCTACCACCACTTCAAATCGAAGGAGGCGATTCTCGACCGGCTGAACGCCGACGAGTGGGCCGTAACCGCGCGTCTTCTCGACAAACTCATCGAGCGCAAGGACATGAGTGCGCTTGAGAAGCTGCGCGCGCTCATCGTTTCCGCCGTGGACGCCCCCGATCATCTGGACCTGGTCCGTTCCCAGCTGGCGCTGCTCAAGGATCCTGCGTTCTTTACGGCGAACATGCGCTTCTGGTCGACGAGACTGCCGGAGTCCTTCCGCTCGCTCATCGATATGGGCGTGCAGGACGGCTCCATTCCCACGGCATACCCCGAGGAGGCGGCGCAACTGCTCTCGCTCCTCGGCAACTACTGGCTCATGCCCTGCTTCTACCCCGCCGATCATGCCGGCATGGAACACCGCATCCGCTGCCTCGCCACGATGCTCGACGCCATCGGCGCGCCAGTGTTCGACGAGACGCTCATCCTGCGGATGACCGAAGAGCTCACGGCCCTGACGCCGGAAGAGGATACGGCGTCCGCATAGGAGACGCGCCCGGGTGCACCGCATCTTGCACATCCTGATGCCACAGATGTCGAAGCGCTTCCGCGCCCTTTTCCTTGGGCGTATTGTTATCACCATAACAGACCGACGGTCGGTTTGTATAAATGGCCGTGGCCAATCACAAGAAAGGAATCCACGATGACGAACGCATACGAATGCACGACCCAACCACAAAGAAGCCAAGCCGCTGATCCTCTTCGCACACGCGACTTCCGCCTGCTCGTCGCGGGTCTCGGAATATCGCTCTTCGCCAACCTTATGCTGCGGTTTGCCATGTCCATGTGGGTGCTTGACAAGACCGGCTCGGCGGCGGCGTTCGCCTCCATTCTTACTGCGAGCATCCTGCCCACGATTCTGCTCTCGCCCCTTGGCGGCGTGATGGCGGATCGTACGAACCGTCGGACCGTCATGGTGGCGCTTGACGCGCTTTCCGCCGTGACGGTGCTCGTCTGCGTGGCGATCTTTTCGGCCGCCGGTTTCAATCTGGCGGCGATAGCCGTGATGCAGGTGGTGCTCGCCGTGCTTGACGCGATGGAGACGCCTACGGTGCAGGCGGCGCTGCCGCAGATGTTCCGCTCCCATGGCGAGGATGTGATGCGTCGCGCGATGGCCGTGGTGAACGTAGTGAACCAGACGAGCACTCTCGTTCCCGCCGTGCTCGGCGGCGTGCTGTACGCGGCGGTTGGTGCGATGCCCATGATGGGCCTCACGATCGTGGGGTTCGGTGCGGCCGCCGTCGTGGAGTGTTTCATCCGGCTCGGCGCTCCCGACCGCGGCGACGCCGGCCGCGTCACCGCGGTCGACGACCTGCGCGCGGCCGGACGTTTCCTCACCCGCGAACGTCCTCATGTGCTGCATCTGGTGTTGATCTGCGCCGCGCTCAACTTCCTGGTGACGGGGTATGCGGAGGTCGGCTTCCCCTACATGGTGCGGACCGTACTGGGGTTCGGCTCCACGGCGTACGGCCTTGCATATGGTCTCGTGGGAGCATCCGGACTGCTCGGCGCGCTCGTCGGTGGGCGGGTCGCGAGGTCGCTGTCCATGCGGCGATTCCCGATGGCGATCGCCGCCTTCTCGCTCACCATCCTGCCCCAAGCGCTTGTCATGACGATTCCCGCAGGTGGAGTGATGCGACTCGCGGTGCTCACGGCGAGCACCTGCGGAACCATGATCGCCATCACCCTCGCGAACCTCATCGCCGTGCCGGCGATCCAGATGGGCTGCCCCGAGGACATGACCGGCAAGGTGATGTCGCTCGCGCTCTCCGCGAGCATGTGCGCCCAGCCCCTCGGACAGATCGCATACGGCTGGGCGTACAGCGTCCACCCGGCGGGCGCGGTCCTGACGGTGACGTTCGCCCTGGCCACCGTGATGCTGCCGCCAGTCGCGCACGTAACGCGGCGGTTCTAGGACGGGATTCCATCATCTTCGCTCTGGACAGCTGAGACATCAAAGCCATGTGTGGATATGCAAACGGCCTTCATACCGCACTTGTCCATCACACAACCGGACTGGAACATGAACAGGCACGCAGTCACGGTTGCATAATAGGATTCAAGTCAATAGCAGCCTTCCACGCCTCCTCACAGTGCGCAACCCGGAAGGTCCTTTTTATTGGCGAACTCGACCGGTTTGGCCTATCGCAACAGTCGTTCGTTGAGGATGACAGGAGCGTGTTCGATTGACGGCTGCAACGCATCGAGCTGGTCGGACAGCTTCGACTCGTCGACCACCGGCAGTTCGAGCAGGGATCGTGCGGCCGCGTGCAGGTAGTCGTTCAACGCCTCAATGCGGCCCGGCTCCAGCGGGTAAGCCGGGTCGTTCTCCAAGGTGACGTCCAACGTTTTGCGCAACATCTCATGCTGCGCGCTGCCCATGATGGCCGCGCACTGGTCGCGGAACGTCATACGAGAATTTGCCGGCTGACGTTCGGACAGTACCTGCGGAATCCACGCGCCGCCCTCCCAGTCGGCGCGCATGTCGTTCTTGAACAGCGACATGTTATGGTCGAACAACGGCGCCGGACCCAGAATCCGGCCGGTACGGTTGTCGCGCAGGAACCCGTGGTTGTTGGCGTGACGGTCCTGATTGACGATGAGCGCGTCGAACACAAGCATCGTGCGCATCGCCTCGAACGATTCCTCGGACACGGCGCGTGCGGCGGCGAGGATCTCCGGGAACGACGCCAGCTGCGTCGCCGCATAGAACGGCACGAACGACACGTCCTTCGAGTTCATCGAACCGCACACCGACGCGAGCTTGCCCTTCCAACGGGCGATGCGGTAGTCGACCGCGTTCACACCGAGCCTGCGCGCCAGCTGCGAGGCGAGATACTCGGAATACGGTTCCAAACCGGCGTTCGCATACCCTTCGGAACCCGCCTTCCACAGTTCCAGCCCACGTTCCGTATGCCGCCACGCCTTCGGGAACTGGCCGTCCGTCGTCCACTCGCTCGACAGGCCGATCGCATGCTTCTCGCTCGACGTATACCCCGTGTAGGCCACGATGGCGAGCGTCTCGTCCAACGGATTGTCATACAGGTTGATGTCCGCGAACTTGAGGTTCTCACCGTCGCGTTCCACCCAGAACGAATCATTGACCGACAGCCCCTTGCACAGGTCGATGATGCCCAGCGTATCCGCAATGCTCAACCCCGCCTGCGCGAGAACCTGCGTGGCGAACTCACGATTCTTCGGAATCGTGCGCCGCTCCAGCCACGTCGTCAGCTTCGCATTATCCGGCTCCGGAGCCAACGGAAACGGCAGCAACGCGCGCTTCGACTCATCGAACCAGCGGACATGCGCCTCGATCTTGCCCGCCAGCAGGCCCTCGCCATACGACGCATCGAACCGGAGCAGCGGATCATCATAGAGCCGCAGCACGTAACTCGTCATATCCGGCCCCTCCAATCACAAGCCCGCTCCAAAGTCATATCGGGCGATTCACATATGAAGAACAACTGTCTACAGTATAGACAAGGGCCTTGGAACGCGGGGGCTTCACTCTGAAGTCAAGTATTTGATACAATTTGGTGCAAAAAGATAGCAAATAGCAATAAGGAGTGGCTTTGAGCATGCAGATTGCCACGCGAGTTGATGACGAGCAGGCTGCGTTGTTTAAGGAGACGACCCGACAGCTGGGTACCACCCCGGCCGATGCCCTGCGTATGTTCATCAGCGCGTTCAATGATTACCGTGGGTTCCCCTATGAGGTGCGTTTGCCACGAAATGACGTGGAGCCGTTTGCGTCCGAGCGGGACGCTACTGAGTATGCCAGTCGTCTCGCCTTGAGGATGTCCGATGAAACGAGGTGAGATTTGGACGTTGCAGGCCGATGGCTACGCCAGCAAGCCACGGCCGGTTGTCATCGTGCAGAGCGATGCCGTCGATCGGTTCGATTCCGTCATCACTTGCCTGCTGACCTCATACGATTCCTCCGACATCGACACGCGGGTCCGATTGGAACCAAGTCCGGAGAACGGCCTGAACAAAGTGAGTTACGTGATGACGGACAAGATCGTCACCGTCGACCGCAAACTGCTGGGATACCAAGTCGGCGTGGTTGATGATGCAGCCATGGCGAATATCGGCCGTCAGCTCATGCGGGTTCTAGGTTTGCTGTGACGTTTGGGATGGCTGGCGGGCGTGCGTCTACTTGTGACATCGTTTATGCACCCTTGAGGCCGTATGATGATGGCGTCGAATTCAAGCTCTCCCCAACGTCTAAGAAATGGCTTCCTTCATATTACGGTCATACGACCAACACCATATGAAGGAAGCCATTATGAATGGTCTAACGGCAATCAGCTTCTCATACGTGATTGCCAGTCATTCACCGAATCAGCCGCGGTTGTCGAACATCTGCAGCAGCATCTTGCTGGGTTCGACGGCATAGACGGTGTGCGGCAGACGGGCGCTCAGGTAGACGATGCCGCCGGCCGTAAGCTCGACTTCACGGCCTTCGCCACCGACGCGCAGCTTGCCTTCCAGCACCTGGATGATCACGGGCATGGCCGCGGTGTGCTCGCTCAGTGCCTGGTCCTTGTCGAAGCCGAACAGCACGGCGCGCAGGCCGTCCTCGCGCAGCACCGTACGGGAGACAGTGGCCTCCTCCTGAATATCGATCAACGAGGCCAAGTCTTCGATGAATCCAAGATGCGGCTCGGTCGAAATGGCGTGGCCTTCGGCGTCGTGGGCGTCGTGCTTGCAGGCGCAGTGCTTGGCCTCACCCGCTTCAGCGGCCGCGACTTCGCCATGCTTGCAGTGGCACTTCTTCTTCGCGCCCGGCTCCGCGGCCGCGCCCTCGGCGTGCTCGTGCTTGCAGGCGCAGTGGTGTTCGCCGTTGGCGGCAGCCGCCTCGGCTGCCGCGGCGGCTTCCCTACGCTGCTTGCACTTGCAATGCTGCTCGTCGCGTCCTGCCTTGCATACGGTCTGCTGCTCGTTCTCATCGGTCATGATGTTCTCCTATTCGTCGCGCGTACCTCACATACGCGTCATCGCTTTTGCTTGTTTTCCATTATCCGGCCATCGTGGGCCGGCACACCGCTGTTACGCTTCGGGCTTGCGCACCTCATCTTTGACGGATTCGTCCAGGTTGTCCGGCTACAGGCCGAGTTCGTGAATCGAGTAGGTGCCGCCGGCGCGCAGTAGTCGGAAGGCCTCGCCGATAATCGCCTGCTTGCCACGCTCGGTCTGCATGGTAAGCACGGCTTCGCCGATCACCACGTCGGCGCTGTTGGATTCCAGACCGGTGTCGGCGGCGTCGCGCTGCACGCAGCTTGCCGGAATCGTGGCCTTCTCACTGGTGAGTTTGGAGATGATGTCCACGACCTGCTGGTCGCGGTCCACGCCACGGTAGCTCTTGGGGTCTCGGTCGGAGACTGCGGCAGGGGCAGCTCGCGGTTGGTGGCGGGTTTGGTGGCGGTGGACTGAGATGCCTGAGAAGGCTGCGGTGTAGTGGTCATGTGTCGTGATGCTATAGTCCACAGCCCGCCCGCACAAGGGTTTTTCGCTAGAAATCAGCCGAATGTGAGAATGCTCACCCGAGTAGGCGCCTGAGCATGCGGCTCAGGGACGATTCAGGGGATGCTCAGGGGTCCCGTCACCGATTCCCCACATATCGCCCGCGTTCACCTAATAGAATGGAATCCAGCATTCGATTCGGTATCCGGCGCAATGCCGGCAAACGTGAGGAACTTACGATGAGGGTCATCGGCAATATTCTGTGGATCATTCTGGGCGGACTGGCAATCGCCATCAGCTGGACACTGATCGGACTGTTTCTGTGCATCACCATTATCGGTATTCCACTAGGAGTTCAGGCGTTCAAAATGGCGGGCCTTACCTTGACGCCGTTCGGCAAAACCGTGCAATACGGTGGCGGCGTTGGCTCCACGCTGGTCAATATCCTCTGGGTGGTGCTGGTCGGCTGGTGGATGGCACTCGGCTATCTGGGTGCAGGCGTGCTCAACTGCATCACCATCATCGGCATCCCGTTCGGCCTCCAGTCGTTCAAAATGGCCAAGCTCGCGCTCTGGCCGTTCGGCGCACAGATCTACAGTCTGTAACAATTGTTTCTGCAGTAAGTCCGGTGCAACGCATTATCATCGTGCGTTGCACCGGACTTTTTTATATACAACGGGCATTTCACACACCGCGTGATTTGACGGATTCGGACGTAAGACCTTATGGTGCGTGAACCATGATCAACACATCGCATTCAGCAGCGACGGCGTGAACGAACACGCCATCTGACCAGTACACCTCTCATTGGCGCATAGCTGAATCATTGCCGGTGATATCGAGCGACTCATTCGCACCATGCCTCATAAACGCACCTGTACGAGCATGTGTTCTTGGCATCGTCGCAACTCAATGCACCGCGGCAAAACCCATTGCATACCATCACATATTCAGAAAGAACAACAGATCATGAAGTATTTCACTACTGACACGCATTTCGGGCACTACATATGTCACTCACATGCAGTCATGCGCACAACTATATTTTTGTATCATCCATGATTTTATAGTTGTTTATTGACTCATTTCCTTCTCTATCTTATACTTTCTACAATCAAGGATGCTCTTTGGGAAGCGAGTCTCTCTCATGGATATGAAGTATAGAAGTTTGGCAAGGCTGTTCCATGCCGACAGGTCAGTCGATTCCTTCAATAACCATGCAGCACTCGCACGGCAGCGGCTTGAGGCAGATTCCACATTCAGGACCGGGGTCATCACGCCATTGGGCGAGCTGTTCTCCGCCACGCCACGCGAGACGACCCTGCTCACGGAAAATATACTTCTCGCCGAAAGGCGCGTATCACGGCTCTGGAACCAGATTCCCGGCGTCATGCGCTGGGACTACATACGGCATTCCATCAGTGAGGAACTGTTCGCCACCAACGAGATGGAAGGCGTGCGCAGCACCCGCAAGGAAACCCAGGACGCCGTGGACGCGGCCGACAAGGCAAGGAGGGACGGCGACGACTCCAAGGCGCGGTTCAGCGAATTTGCCAAGCTGTACCTGAACCTCACGGACAAGGACTCCGCGTTGCCGGCAGGCATCGCCGACATCCGCGACATCTATGACAAGGTTGCGCTCGACGAAATCGAAGAGAGCGATCAGCCGGACGGCGACCTGTTCCGGAAAGGCGATGTGGAAATACAGGGGCCGCACGGCCTCGCGATCCATAACGGAGTCAAAGGCGAAGGCAACATCGGCGCACTCCTCACCGATATGATCCATCTCGCGACCTCCGACGAGATTCCCCGGCTGCAGTCGGCCATCATGTCGCACTTCCTGTTCGAATACGTCCACCCGTTCTACGACGGCAACGGCAGAACCGGCCGGTATCTCCTGGCCCTGTACCTGAACCATGACCTGACTATGCCCACCGTGCTATCCCTGTCCCGCACCATCGCGGAGAACAAGAACGCCTACTACAAAGCATTCATGGAGGCGGAGGACAAGCTGAACTGCGGCGAACTCACGCTCTTCGTGAACACCATCCTCGGATTCATCCAACAAGCCCAGGATGAGCTGATTGACGAACTCAGTATCAAGGTCGATCAGCTCGACAAAGGTCGGATACTCTGTACACAGCTTGAAAAGAGGCATGCCCTATCGCGCAATGCCGTCTCGGTGCTCTATGGCGTGATTCAGGAAGAGCTGTTCGACTCGTCCAAATCCATGTCGTTGGACGAAGTGGCCCATCACATCGGACTGTCCAAACAGAGCGCAAGGAAATACGTGGAAGAGCTCTTGGCCGCGGGGCTGGTCATACAGACCGGAAAACGTCCGCTGAAAATACAGGTGGCGAAATCATTGAGGAATGTTCTCGCCACAGGAGCCGACGAGAACGCGGAAGCCTAAATGAAGAAAGGTGGACGCAAACATCTCAACGAGGCCCATACTACGTGGAGAGGCCCGGGCAGCCAACACTGCTCGGACCTCTCTTTCATCGCTTTCCTCAGTCGCCTTCAGCGATAACTTCCCTCGCCGAGGGGAAGCCACGGAAAAAACTTTCTTTCTGAACATCATCACTACGACGACGGCATACATCATCCATTGCATTGGGAATAAGCCGTCACCGAATACAGAATCTAATGAGCTCGGATCACTCATTCACGAGCACCAGAATTCGTTTCATGAATTACCACGTTTGTGTCTTTGAAAGGCATGCGGCCGAATCCAATTCGAATCGCAACTCGGGAATATACAGGCGGCGGCACCGATGCCTCTCACATCACCGGGAAACGATGACGACACCGGGAAAACCATCAGCCCACACTGCGGAAAAACACTGCCGAACCCGCCCAACAAATATTGAAGCAGTACACACCACGTGCAGGCCAACATCCTCGAACTGACCGGCAGGCGGCCCCGCCTGGAGGCCGGCAGACGGCTGCGCGCGATTGCCGCCGCCCTGGCACGCGTCAAGGACCGGGACTCCGCCACGGCGTGGCTCGTCTCCTACAGCCGGTGGGAGCAGGACTTTGCCTCGTTCCTCGACGAGAAGAGCGAATACGCCGACGGCAGCGTGAACGGCATGCACCAAAGGCTCGTCAAGGCGCGGCGCATGATCCCAGGCACATCCGGGAGGGCCAGCCGTTCGCGTTCCTCGACGAGGGGCTCGCGGCCAACGCGATGACCGACGAACGACTCGAGCGCCGGACACACATTTTGGCCTATAACCCTTAATTTTCTAATCAGGAGCAGGGAGAACAGGAATTCGCCTATGAAATACTGGATGCACGCAGACAGTCCGCTGTCAGTGTCTTTGCATTTTGAAGCATCTCCTCCGGTGTCCCTGTAAATACCACTTCTCCCCCGTTCTTCCCTCCATCGGGGCCGATGTCAATAATCCAGTCCGCCTGCTTCATCACGTCCAGGTTATGCTCAATCACTACCAGCGTATTTCCGCTGGATACAATCCCATCAAACAGATTCAACAGATTATCTACATCGGACCTGTGAAGGCCTGTGGTCGGCTCATCCATGACAATGATGCTACTGCTCTTCCCCAGGTTCTTTGCCAGCTTAATCCGCTGCCGCTCTCCCCCGGACAGGGTGCTAAGGGGCTGCCCCAGCGTCAGATAGGATAATCCCACCTGCTGCATTACGCTCAGGCGTTTCCTGATCCTGGTATCCTCAAATAATTCCAGTGCCTGGGAAGCGGTAAGCCCCAGCAATTGGACAATATTCCTCCCCTTGTAGGTACAGGCAAGGGCCTCCCTGTTATACCGCACACCGCCGCATGCCTCGCATTCTGTAACAATCGGGTCCATAAAGGCAAGTTCCGTAACGAGAACACCTTTGCCGCCGCAGATTGGGCAGGCTCCGGCGGAATTAAAACTGAACAGGCTTTCCGGCTGATTGTTCTCCCGTGCCAGAAGTTTTCGTATCTCATCAAAGAAGCCCAGGTAGGAAGCTGGTGTAGAGCGGCTGGTAGCTGTAATCGGCCCCTGGTCCACCATCACCACTTCATTCTCATACGCTCTCGCAAATACCTGGGAAATGAGGGTACTCTTTCCCGAACCAGCCACACCAGTCACCACCGTCATGACTCCCAGAGGGATGTCCACATCCACATGCTTTAGGTTATGAAGGCAGGCATCCCTTACCGGCAGGCTGCCTGTGGCTTTACGTGGCGTCTGTTTTATGGGGAACAACTTTTGCATGGATTTTCCCGTCAGGGTATCTGCCCTAAGTAGTTCCGGATAGCTTCCCTCAAACACGATTTCACCGCCGTTTTGTCCTGCCGCAGGCCCCACGTCAATGACATGGTCTGCGATGGAGATTACGTCTTTATCGTGTTCCACCACAAGGACTGTATTTCCTTTATCCCGAAGCTTCTTGAGAAGATGATTCATACGGTAGACATCCCGTGGATGCATCCCGGCACTGGGTTCGTCAAAGATGTAGGTCATCCCGGTCAGACTGCTTCCCATATACCGGACCAGCTTCAGCCTCTGGGCCTCCCCGCCGGACAGGGAGGGTGTTTCCCGGTTCAGATGCAGATAAGGGAGTCCAATCTCGATCATCCGGTCCAATCCCTCCAGGATGGTATGAACCAGCAGACCCACTGTCTGGTCCGTGATCTGTGTCAGGACTTCCCGCAGGAGAGTCAGCTCCATCTCGCACATGTCTGCAATAGAATACCCGTTTATTCTACAGTTCAAAGCCGCCTCATTCAGCCTTCTTCCATGACAGTCACTACATTCTATTTCCGTAATCAGCTTTTTGACTTCTCTTTGGTGTGTCTGCTTTTGCTGCTGATATCCCGGTTTAAGAGGGTCTTCGTATACTTATGGTACAGTCCAGTTACTTTCGGGTTCTCCGGCTCTCCCCTACCATCACGGGCACCATAGACAAGAAGGTTGTATTCCTCTTTTGTGTAATCCCGGATGGGTTTATCAAGGTCGAACAGCCCTGACTCAGCATACTGCTTCCAATACCAGGATCCCGGACGGTACAGGGAATCCTTCACACAGCCCTGGTTCCAGGATTTATTCCGGTCCAGGACTGCTTCCATATCCACTTTTGTAACTTTCCCGAGACCGGAACAGGTCTTGCACATCCCGTTGGGGTCATTAAAAGAGAAATAGGACGCAGTTCCCACAAAGGGCTGCCCAATCCTGGAAAACAACAGCCGCAGGCTGGCATACAGTCCGCTGATGGTCCCTACTGTGGAGCGTGCATTTCCCCCTAAGGAGGACTGGTCCACCACAACGGACGGTGTCAGATTGTCAATGCGCTCCACTGCCGGTCTGGGGTATTTGGGAAGCCTGGACCGTACAAATGCCGGGTAGGTTAAGTTCATCTGCCGCTGGGATTCCGCTGCAATCGTGTCAAAGACAATACTGGATTTCCCGGACCCGGACACCCCGGTAAATACTGTGATTTTTTCCTTCGGGATTCTGAATGTGACGTGTTTCAAGTTATTCTGGGTAAGCCCATACACCATAATGTCTGCCATCTGATCACACTCCTTTTCTCTTTTTCCTGCTGTCATATCCAACCAAACCTGCTGCAATCAGAGCCGTAAGGATGTCTGCGGTGGGACCTGCGTACAGAATCCCGTCCATTCCCCAGATACCCGAGAAAATATGGATGAGCGGTACCATCAGCAGAAGTGGCCGGAGGATGGAAAGCAGCATCGCTTTCACTGCCTGTCCGGCTGCCAGATAATACTGGGCTGACACCACCTGAAATCCAGTAAACGCCAGTCCGAACAGGGAAATGCGCATACACTTGATACCAAATGCCATAGATGCTGGCTCATTCATCCCAAAAATCTGCAGAATCTCCGCCGGGAATAACTCACAGATAAGCCAGCCAATCACAGAAACCACCGTAGCTGCGCCAACCACCTTTTTATAGGTTTCTTTGACCCGGTGTTCGAAACCAGCGCCTTTGTTAAATCCGATGATGGGCTGCATCCCAAGTGCAATCCCCACACAGATAGAAACCACTACAGAACTGATCCGAAGCACAATCCCAAGACTGCTAAGTGCCGCTTCGCTGCCAACGCCTGCCATTTCACAGCTCACCACCGCTTTGTTCAGTTCAATCTGCAGAATTGTTACCGCCACCTGAATCATGCAGGATGGAAGCCCAAACGCAAATATCTGACCGCAGATGGGTAATGTAGGGCAGATATTTTTTCTTCTTAACCGGATATGCCCTTTCTTTAAAAAGTAAACCAACAGTATGACCGCGGACATGATCTGCGAGGTTACGGTAGCGATTGCTGCACCTTTCACTCCCCAGTTAAAAACAAATATATAGATTGGATCCAAAACCAGGTTGATTACCGCTCCGACCAGGAAGCATCCCATAGCCAGGATGGGGCTGCCACACGCTCTGGCCATACTGGACAGGGCAATAGCTGCCATACTAAAGGGTGCCCCAAGTAAAATGATGGGGACATAATCCAGCACATAGGACAGTGAGCCCTGCGCCCCCTTCGTAGCCCCAAAAGCTAGTGCCAGCGGTTTCAGGAAAAGTAAGGCATATAACGGTAAAAAGAATACCTATGGCAACAGACAGGGTAAATACCGTTCCAAGGGTTTTTTCGGCTTCTGCTTCTTTTCCTGCCCCTAAGTTCATGGACGTATAGACACTGCCGCCAATCCCCAGCAGGGTGGCGATGGATAAAAGAATCGTGACGAAAGGAAAAGTAACCGTGGTTGCAGCAATGCCAAGATATCCCACCCCACGCCCAATGAATATCTGGTCTACGATGTTGTAAAGTGCATCCACCAGCATGGATAAGACAGATGGGATTGCAAATTTTATGAGCAGCCTGCCGAGAGGTTCGGCTGCAAGAGGGTTTCCCCTCACTGTTTTAATAGTCTTGTCCATCTCTTTTTCTCCTTTGGTTTTTTCATCATTTACGCTGGATTAGCGTATCAAAGGAGCGCAAACCATTCATGATACTTTTTGCGGTTTTTTCATCCGAAGGCCTTATGATGGCAGAACTTCTAAATGCAGATACCGGAACATATTATCGGAAGTCACATGGCAGCATGGATCTGCTGTTACCATGCACCAGGTGGCTTCAGATATCCGAAACTCTTCCATTCCTGGGGGCATTGTTTGGTTTAAATAGAACTGATATAATGTGGATAGGAAAACTGTGAACATCTGGGAGGCAATATGAAGAATTTATCGGAATTACCTAACATAGGAAACGCTGTAGCTAATCAATTAAAACAAGTTGGTATTTTAGATGAAGACGATTTGAAATCCATAGGAGCAGAACAAGCATGGCTGAAAATACAGCAAATTGATAAAACAGCGTGTATCAATAAACTCTACGCATTAGAGGGTGCAATCTTAGGCATAAAAAAAACTTTATTGCCAAACGAAAGAAAAGAAGCATTAAGAGAATTTTATAACAGATATAAATAGTAATAGTAAAAACGGATGGAGGTGCCTGTTTGAAACGATATCCCCCTTTAGAAAGGGCCATTACCTATATCGAAGCACATCTAAATGAATATATCGGTCTGAATGAAGTATCAAGAGAAACCGGCTACTCCTACTACTACATGACCCGCCTGTTTTCTTCTGTTTTAGGTGAATCCGTGGGACACTATATCAACCGTCGGAGGCTTTACAATGCGTCCGAAAAACTGATTCATTCCGACCAGAAGGTCATTGATATTGCACTTGACTGTGGTTATGAATCGTCAGAGGCGTTCAGCAGGGCCTTTAAAGCTGTTTTTGGATACAGTCCTGTAGCTTACCGGAAAGCCGGACTTGATTTGGTGATAAAAGCAAAAAAAGAACTGGCGCCGGAAGATGTGTGCCATATTGCCAATCATATTTCACACGCTCCCAAGATCATCCTGCTAGGTGAGACAGAAGTAGCTGGGCTTCGGGGGACCACTTCCCTGTCCGACAATCAGCTGCCCGGACTGTGGGAACAGTTCCATGGTCTTAACAAAGATTTTTTCACCACATCTGCGGGATATGGCATCTGTGAAACGCAGAAGACGGCTTATACAAAAGACGGCAACGCGTTATATTCCGTCATGATCGGCGGTCCGGTGAAGGATTTTGATTGCCTGCCGCTGGAACTGGCAAAAAAGACGCTGCGTGCAGGAAGATACGCTGTTTTCACCCACCGGGGCACACTTGGAAACTTATATAAAACATATCAGTATATCTTCGGAACATGGTTGCAGACCACAAGGGAAGAACTGGATGACAGGGAAGATTTTGAAGTTTATGAGCATGAAATTCTATCCTTTGATGATCCAGATAATGAAGTTAAAATTTTTATTCCTATCAAATGACAAGACACCATTTTGCGCACGGGCGCTGACGGTGTTTTACATATCACCGGGTATTTAGGGTGTGTTTACACTATCTAGGTTTTGTGTGATAATTATCGTGTGTGTACGCCAGATATCACACAAAACCTAGATAATGTAAACACACCCTAGAATTCCCAGATTTTCAGCACTACCAAACGGTCACTTCTTAGACGTTGGGGAGAACTTGAACTCCACAATATCTCCGTCGGCCATGACGTAGTCGCGGCCCTCCTGACGGAGCTTGCCTTCCTCCTTGATCTTGGCCATGGAGCCGTCGGCGGCCACGAAATCGTCGTAGGAGACGATGTCAGCCTTGATGAAGCCCTTTTCGAAGTCGGTGTGAATCACGCCGGCGGCCTGCGGGGCGGTCCAGCCCTTGTGGATCTGCCAAGCACGCACCTCCTTGACGCCTGCAGTCAGGAAGGTCTGCAGTCCGAGGATGTCGAAGCCCACGCGGGCCAGTTGGTCGAGACCGGACTCGCTCAAGCCAGCGTCGGCCAGCATTTCGCGGGCGTCCGCCTCGTCGAGCTCGGTCAGGTCCGCCTCGAACTGAGCGTTGAGGAACACGGCCGGAGCCGGGGCCACGGATGCGGCGAGCTTTGCCTGCAGGTTCTTGTTGGCCAGCTCGTTGTCGTCCACGTTGAACACGTAGATGAACGGCTTGGCGGTCATCAGATGCAGGTCGTAGACGGAATCCTTGTCGAAGCGGCCTTCGCGTGCGGCCTTGTCGAGCGTCTCGCCGGCTTCAAGGATGGTCTTTGCCTGCTTGACAGCGTCCATGTAGACCGGCTCGATCTTCTTGCCGCGCAGATCCTTCTCCAGCTTGGGCAGCGCGTTTTCGATGGTCTGCAGGTCGGCAAGAATGAGCTCGGTGTTGATGGTGTCGATGTCGTCGGCCGGATCCACCTTGCCGTTGACATGCACAATGTCATCGTCTTCAAAAGCACGCACGACTTCGCAGATCGCGTCGGCCTCGCGGATGTTGGCCAGGAACTTGTTGCCCAGGCCTTCGCCCTCGGAGGCGCCCTTGACGATGCCGGCGATGTCCACGAAGGTCACCGTGGCAGGCACGACCTTCTCGGTGTGAACCAGCTTGGCCAGCACCGGCAGACGATCGTCCGGCAGCGGCACGATACCGGTGTTCGGCTCGATGGTGGCGAACGGATAGTTTTCGGCCAGCACGTTGTTGCGGGTCAGGGCATTGAACATGGTGGACTTGCCGACGTTGGGCAGTCCGACGATTCCGATAGTAAGAGACATGATTCCAGTCTAGGGAGAAGCTGGACACATTGAACGTGCATGTGGTGAACCGGCCATATGCAAAGGCCTCCGAGCATACGGCTCGAAAGCCTTGACTGTGATATGCGAATATACGCGAACTCTGATTGGCAGTCAGCCGACGATGGCGTCTACGGCGTCGATGACCGAGCCGCGGAACCCGTCCTTTTCAAGCTGGGCGACGCCCTTGATGGTGGTACCACCGGGCGAGCAGACGGCGTCCTTCATGGCACCGGGATGGGTTTCAGTGGCCATGTAGAGCGCGCCGACACCTTCGACCATCTTGGCGGCAAGCCGGTAGGCGGTGGCTCGCTGCAGACCGTACTGCACGCCGGCGTCGCCCAAGGCCTCGATGTACATGTCAGTGAAGGCGGGCGCGCAGCCGGCCACCACCATGGCGATGTTCATATGCGCGGTGTCCACGCGCTCGATGAGGCTGATCGGCCCGAACAGGCTTTCGAAGGTTTCGGTTTCGTCGTCGGTCAGGGTGTTGACGGATTCGGTGACAAGCACGCCCTTGCTCACGGCCATCGGAGTGTTCGGAATGGTGCACTGGATATGGATGTCCGAAGAGTCGACGGATTCGCCGTCTTCGGTGGTGAACAGGTCCTGGTACTTCTTGAGGTTCCAGCCGGCGGCGATGGAGACGACGATCTTGCCCGGCTTGGTAAGTTCGTCGGCCAGCGGCTTGACAACGGCGGCAATCTGGTAGGGCTTGATGGCGATGATGACCACGTCAGCGGCCGTCACCACTTCCAGCGCATTGTGCAACGGACGCACGCCAAGTTCGGCGGTGGTCTTCTCAAGCTTGTCGTAGTGGGCGGCGCAGGCAACCATCTGGCCGCCGGCGACCACGCCCGCGTCAACGAAGCCTTGGGCGATGGCCTGGGCCATGTTGCCATATCCGATAAAACCGATGGTGAGGTTCTGAGTCATACGTTTTCCTTTCGTGCATGTATACAGAGCTCCATCATCAGAGGGAGCTTGCTTCCTTGAGTCAGAACAATGCTTCAAGATCGCCCCGGTTGAGGGCTTCGTCATAGAGATGCTTGAAGACGAGCGGGCCGTGCAGACCATCATGCTCGAATTCGTTGGTTGTCCAGTAATGGCTGTTGCCCACCCGGCTCAAGGTGTCGAGCTGCAGGCCGGAATCGACGTACATGTCGTCGAAATAGACGGCGGCCTGCAACGGCACTTCGTTGCGCGCCAGCTGGTCTTCGTCATAGATCACGCCGAAGTGCGTGTCTTCCATGAGCAGGTCCATGGCCGGCCTGAACGGGCGTAACGCAGACTCCTGTTCGAACATCCAGGGGAACATGGCCTCGCCGGTGAAATTGAGCGGACGCGCAACGGCATCGAATTCGGACCTGCAGTCGCGCACGCGCTGGGCAGCCCAACGAATGGGCTCGTCAAGCTCGCCGTTGGCGTAGATGAATTCCTGCAACGGCCAATACAGCGGGCGCGACGACGTGGCGGCCATCACTTTGGTCAAAAATTCGTCAGACAACGGCGAGTCGGCAGAAGCGGAACCATCGCCATCAAGGAAGGCGTCGTCGAGAATCCAGTGGACGCGCTCGAAGCTGGGTTTCATGCCGAAGTCACCGCCAAGGCACTGGAACCGTTCGACGGTGAGTGGGTCGCCGTTCGGCAGCAGCGGGAAGCCGTGGGCGGCCATGCCGGCGATCACGCCAAGTCGATGCTCCACATCGGTACCAGCCATCGGATTCAGTACGGAATCGGTGAGTTTGCCAACGAATTCGGCGACTTCCGCAGTAGTCGGCAACTTGTCGGCGATGGCGGCCACGCGCTCCTTGTCCTGTGGGTAGCGCTCGTAGAACTGAGTCGTCTTGCGCGCCATGCGCGGGAAGGTGTGCTCGTACACCTCGGTGGCGTCGGCCGGCACGTGCGGGATGCCGCCGGTGGTGAAGCTGGCGATTACGCCGGCCGGGAACAGGGACAGTGTGGTCAGGGTCAGGAAGCCGCCGTAGCTTTGGCCCATCGTCACCCACTTGCGGCCTTCGAATTCGGTCAGGCGCAGATGTTCGAAATCACGCACGATGGAATCGGCGAGGAAATGCTTCAGATAGTCGGCCTGGGCTCGGGCGCCTGCCGCGGCATCATCGTCGTGCGCGGCGGCGATGCGGGCCATGGTATGCGTGTCCACACGCGAGGAACGACCGGTGCCCCGCTGGTCGGGCAGGATCACCCGGAAGTGCCTGATGGCCTCCTCGATCCATCCGTCGGAGGTCGGGCTGTTGAGGCGCGGGCCGGCGCCGCCGGGACCGCCTTGCAGGAAGATCAGCAGGGGAAGGTCGTCATGCACGTGTTCGGGCGCGGTGACCACGCGATAGAACAGTTTGATGGTTTCCCCGTCGAATGCCCGCCCGGGCTCGTGGCCGGTCCAGTCGAGCGGAACATCGATGGAATGGTCCTCTATGGCCAGTCCGGGCACGTGGTATTTGCTCAGCATTGTCATGGTTCAAGACTCTAGTCCATAAATCCTCCTGAAGAGTGATACCGGTTCGTCTCCGGACACGCTAGCCTTGTGCGTTATGGAGATGATGGCGCGCGTGAGGGCATGGTGCGCACGGGAGTCGACCCGCACACTGCTATGGGACACGTTGCTCGCCGCGGCGCTGATCGCCGGTTGCGTGCCGTTCAACGCCTCCACCAACCCTGATGCCGGCATATTGTTTCCCGCAACTCAGGCGTCGATGACGCTGTGGTCGCTGCCGGTCTTCGTGCCGCTGATGCTGCGCAGGTATCGCCCGGAGCCGGCGGCCTGGCTGTTCGTGGCGCTGACCATCACGCATCTTGTGTTCGGCCCGGCGATCACGTATTTCGATTTCTACGCCCTGATCATGGTGTATTCGGTGATTCTGTACGGCAATCCCCGACATTCCTGGCGGTTCATCGTCACGGCGTTCGTCATGGGACTGGTCGCGGCGACGGTCTGGTCGGTGTCTTTCAACGTGGGTCCGCTGTTCGCCGGACCTTCCTCCGGTTCGCGCGTCATCCGCGACGGCTGGCTGGCCGATGCCATCACGATGCCCGCATGCCCGGCGGTCACCGGCGTCGTGGGGGCAAACGGCGCCGTCAACTGCGGGGCCAAGATGCTCGCTGACTTCGGCATGGAGGCGGCGTTCATCGAATCGAGCGTGCTGAGCGTCATCATCATGGCCTTGTGGCAGCGAGCGCGCAACGCCACGCTGGCGGCCATGCGCGAGCGCAACGCCTCCATTGTGGCGAAAGAGGCCGAGGAGACGCGCATCGCGGCGTTGGCCGAACGCGCACGCATCGCCCGTGATATGCATGACGTGGTGGCACATACGCTCTCCACGATTATTGTGCAGTCGGATGGCGGCCGGTATGCGGGGGCGCATGATCTTGCCGTCGCCAAGCACACGATGGGTACGATTCGGCATGAGGCCGAACGCGCGCAGCATGATATGCAGCGTCTGTTCAATGTGTTCGGTGCGAGTGGCAGTACCGGATATGCCGACATCGATTCGCTGTTTGATGGTCATCTGGTGGTGTCCCGGCATATGACCGGCAAAGCGCAACCTGACCGGCTGTCCGCCGACGCGGAAACCGCCGTGTTCCGTCTTGTGCAGGAAGCGCTGACCAATACGCGCAAACATGCGGGCGAGGGCGCTAAAGCCACCATCGATGAAATCTGGTCAAACGATGTGCTGTCGATTACCGTATCCGATAACGGCCGTGGCGCGGCGTCTGCAGCAGACGGTCATAAGCCCGGATACGGATTGGTTGGTATGCATGAACGCATTGAGTCGTTGGGTGGCAGCGTGCAGGCCGGCCCAGGGCCGAATGGTGGCTTTATTGTGGCGGCTACGATTCCGCTCTCCCCTGCCGCCCCACAGTCTGGCACCGATACGGAGGATCCGGTGCTAACCGTTATCTCGCGTATACGAGGATTGATGGATCGGGCGCGCCCCAAAGTACTCGACCAAGGAGATACGCGTGAGTCGAACTGGGTGGGTCGATTTGCGCAGTGGACCGAGCGGCACTATCTTCTGATGGACGTTATCGCCACTATCGTGCTGATTGCGCTATTTGATTCCGCCACGTATGGCGATTTGCAAATGATCGGCAATGCCCCGTATTCGCCGAGCCGCGTGCCGACTATAACGCTGACGATTATTATGCTTTCACCTTTGGCGTTCCGCCGCCGCTTCCCAGAGGGCAGCGCGCTGGCGATGGCGGTGCTGTCTGCTGTGCAACTGTTGTTCTTGCCATCGATCTTGACCATCAATATGTATGCGATGGTATCCGTGTATTCGGCGGTATTGTATGGACGAGAGTCCGCTTGGCGCTGGGTGAGCGTGGCGCTGGCAGCCGATTCGTGGCTTGCGGGCATCAAGGTGATGGCTGGGTGGAATGGATACAGTCAGCTGTTCCATCTGTTTTTGCCCGATGGTAGTTCCATGCTCTCAAAATGGAGGCTGGTTTTGTCCGGCTTGCTGCCGGGCGTGGGAATCATGTTGGTCGGTTTTGCCTGCATTGCGATGGCTCGATGGAGCCGTTCGCGTGGCGCAAACGCTCTGGTGTTGTTGCAACGCGAGGAGGCGCTGCGAGCCGAGCAGGAGCGGCAAAAGGTGCTGGCGGCCAACTTAGAGCGCAACCGTATTAGTGCGGCGATGCAAACCGAAGTACTGACCACGCTGGAATCGGTGATCGCGCAGGCTGATGAGGGACTGGTGATGCTCAACGCCGAACCTGCGCCTGATAGTATGCAGATTGCAGAGGCTTTTGCCGCGATTGGCGCTCGGGGGCGTGCCGCATTGGCTCGTATGCGTCAGCTGTTGAAAATGTTGCGTGAAACCGGGTTCAGCGACGAGACCCATGAGGGTGTGCAGCCGGATATGCAGTTGCGACCGGCGGCTTCGTTGGATAGTCAGATGCAACACGCGGGAACGTTACCCCGATGAGAGCCTTGCCCAATAAGAACTCAGGGAACAATCAGGGTGTTTATGGAGCGGCGCTCCGATAGGAAACGGATACAGTGGAGAGCATGAACGAGAGCAGAAGCATTCGCGTGATTATTGCGGACGACCAGGAGCTGGTGCGTGCCGGTTTTGCCATGGTCATTGGTTCGCAGCCGGATATGGAGGTGGTCGGGCAGGCGTCCGACGGCGCCCAAGCCGTGGCGTTGGCGGAATCCTTGCATCCCGACGTGGTGCTGATGGATGTGCGCATGCCCGGCATGGACGGCATTGAGGCCACGAGCCGTATTACCTCGCTCTCCGCCGCGCCGGGCGACGCGACCGTCTCGGCCGAATCGGCTGACGACCGGCCGACGCGCGTAATCATTCTGACGACGTTCGATTTGGACGAGTATGTGATGGCGGCCATCAATGCCGGTGCCTCGGGCTTCCTGCTCAAGGACACCGAACCGGAAACGTTGCTCAATTCGATTCGTACTGTATTCCAAGGCAATGCGATTATCGCGCCTTCCGCCACCAAGCGACTCATCGAAAAGATGATGCAGGACGGTTACGCGCAGCATGGTTCGCTGACCGGCGATGTCGCGCGCTCCGGTGCCGTGTACGGTTCCGCCGTCGGCGTCTCTGGCGGTGCGGCCGGCAACGGTGCCGGCTCGATGACCGGCATCCCCTCCCCTGCCGGAGCCGCTTCCGACGGTTCCAATACGTCACGCCCAGCATACACCGATCCCGAACTGGATCTGCTCACCGACCGTGAACGCGAGGTGCTGGTGGAGATCGCCCATGGTCTGAGCAATCAGGAGATCGCGGACAAGCTCTTTATCTCCCTTCCCACCGTCAAAACCCACGTGGCGCATATCCTCGCCAAAATCAACGCCCGTGACCGCGTACAGGCTGTAGTCTTCGCGTACGATAACGGGCTGGTGTAACAAAAAAGCTCCCTCTGATGAGGGAGCTTATTGCTCTACGCTTCGGCCAAGGCTTCAACTGGTGGCGTTTTGACGGCCCGGCGGGCGGGTGCCACGCTGGCCAGCAGAGCGGCGAGCGCGGCGACGCCGAGCACCACACCGTTGGTGGCCCATTCGAACGGGAACACGGTGTCGCCGTACAAACTAAACACCATGTAGGATCCGAGCCAGCCGAACAGGGTACCCAATACCACTCCCACCACGCCGGAGACGAGCGAAAGCAGCAACGCCTCCACCGCCAGCGAGCGCCGCAGTTGGCCGCGCGTCATGCCGATGGCACGCAAGGTGGCGGATTCGCGTGTGCGTTCGATCACCGACAGACTCAGCGTGTTCGCTACGCCGACCAAGGCGATGAGCACAGCCACCGCAATCAAACCGACCAACAATGCCATCATGCCGTTGATCATGGTCTCCCATTGCGTACGTCCGGCCACCGGACCGGTCACGGTAACACCAGCACTAGCGGAGAACACATTCTGCACGTTGGTGAATACGTCGTTCAGCGCAACACCCGCGCCCTCGGCGTCAATGCGCATAAGCATGATATGCCCGTCGGCCTTGATTCCACCGTTGGTGAAGTGGCTGGCGTCCACGAAGGCGACCGCGGCGTAGTTGGAGGCAATGCGGCGATAGTCCACCTTCCGCGGTTTGAGCGTCAGCGTCTGTGTGCCGCCGGATTGTCCATTGCCGTTTTCGGCGCTGCCGTTCGCATCATTACCGGACGGACCATTGGTGGCATCGGCTTGTGCTTCGGCCGCTCCAGCCGTGAATGTAACGCTCTTGTCCAGCGGAATATCCTTGCCTGTAGCGGCGGAATACTTGGGCATCAGTACGGAATCGCCATCAATGGTCACACCGGACAAATCGGAGCGCACCACCTTGCGCAGCGCGTCGACGCCATCCACGCCCACGACCAGCACACTCAGACTCTTGCCGTCGGCATCCTTCATGGTCATCATGCGGGTCGGCGCGTAGACGCTGCTCTGAACGCCCTTGACCTTCGCTGCCTCGTCGGCCTGCTTGGCCGTCATATCGGCGCCAGCAGCGATCATGTCGACGCTGTAGCGCGTGGTCAGCGCCTCATTCATGGTTTGCTTGGCGCTGGCGGCTCCGGTGGCGATGGTGGAGACCAGTGTCACGCCGATAAGCAGCGCGGCACCGGTGGCGGCCACACGGCGCGGGTTCTTCTGGATGTTCGCATGTGCCACCTTGGCGGACGGACCGGCCAGCGCGACCAGCGCGCCCACGCCGCGCATGAGCACCGGCAGCCAGAACGTGGCGGAAAGCACCAGTCCAAGGAAGATCAATGCACAGCCGATGATGGCGGCGAGCAGCACCAGCGGATACTGCTTGTCGACCATTGAATCACGTCCGGCGATTTTCTCGGACATCTGCCATACAGAGAACACGCACAGTGCCGCACCGGCCGCAATCAGCAGCACAGCAATCACGGCGCGGACCACACCGGCCCGTCGTGTGTCGGTCAGTTCGATGGGTCGCAACGCTTCCAACGGGGTGACGGCGGTAGCAGAACGCGCGGAGCCGAGCGAGGCAATCACCGTCATAATGATGCCGAACGCCATCGGCACCGTGAACACCGGACCGGATAGTACCAGTCGCATGTTCATGTCGGCGGCCTGCATGAGGCCGGACCGGCACAGCGCTTCCATGAGGGCGATGCCGAGGCCCACACCCAATATGGAGGCGATGAGCCCCAGCACGCCGGCCTCGAACAGCACGGAGACATACAACTGGCTTTTGTTCGCGCCGATGGTGCGCAGCAGGGCAAGTGTGCGGCGGCGCTGTGCCACGAGCACTTGGAAGGTGTTGGCGATGACGAGCGCGGCGACCAGCATGGCGAGCATGCCGAAGCTCAGCAGGAAGATGGTGGTGATACTGGTTTCGCCCGCGCTCATGCTCGCGATGGATCGTTCGGCGTATGTGGCTCGGGACTGGACGCTGAAATGCTTGGGGAGCAGGGCGTTGATCCGTGCGACCGCGGCCGTTGCGGCCTCATCGTCCTCGCCATCGATGTCGAGATAGATCATGAGGGTAGGCAGTTCGTCGAAATCGTCGCTGCCGCCCATCGCGGCGATCACGTTGTCGGAGAGCACGGAGGCGCCGCCGTAGTAGGGGTAGGCGCCGTTCGGATCGTCGGTCAGACCGACCACGCGCACGGTCATGCCGGAGTCGGCAGTGTTGGCGCCATCGGATGAGGCGGACACGCCGGACGCGTTATCGGAATCACCGTTGTGCGCGCTCGCGTCATCGGCGTTCTGGACCGACTTATCACCGACGTCACCGGCCGAATCGCCGGTCTTGTCCGCATACTGCGCCGCCTGCGAGTTGACGGTCACACGGTCTCCTACCTTGACGCCGAGCTGGTCGGCCACGGACTTGGTCAGGGCGATCTCGTTGCTGTCCGCCGGCTGGTCTCCTTGCGTGATGGTGACCGGCAGCAGCGTGCGTTTTGCGGCGGTGGTGATGACGTAGCTGTTGGCATGCTTGTTGCCACGGGTTACGGTCACAGAACCCGCGTAGCCGGCACGTGCGTCCTTGACGCCTTCGGTGGCGCGGATGCGGCCAAGCTGGAAGTCGTTAACCGTGCGCGTGTAGATGTAGTCCTGGTCCTTATCGGTCAGGTCCTTGCCGGCGTCCGGGGCGATCACGTAGTTCGCGCCGCCGAGCTGTGCTGTGCTCTGCGCGGCAAGCGCATCGTTCATCGCGTTGCCGAACAGGAAGGTAGCGGCGATGAACGCAGTGCCGATCAGGATGGCGATGCCTGCCGGAATCAGCATCCTGGCGCTTTTCTTCATAAGTTTCAGAGTGATGGAAAACATGGGGGTGTCCTGTCTCTCGCTTTCCGGCTCAGCAAGCGTGCTGTGCAGCGACGCGGGCATGGCGCATGGTGCCGGTTCTCCCAGCCGGGGGCAATGGAGCGTCGGTGATGGGCAGGTTGGGCACATCCTCTACGCCGGCAAGACGGGCGAGCGTGTCGGCGCGTGTGCCGGTGACGGCAGTGCGCGTGGCACGTTCGCGTTCGGACATAAGCAGCTCGTTCATCGTTTCGGCGGTGGGGTTCGCCTCGTCGGCCACGATCTGTCCGTCGGCGAATACGATGGCACGGTCGGCATAGGAGGCGGCCACCGCATCGTGCGTGACCATGACGATGGTCTGGCCAAGCTCGTTGACCGAACGCTTCAGGAAGCAGAGCACTTCGGCGCTGGAAACGGAGTCGAGGTTGCCGGTCGGCTCGTCAGCGAACACCAGCTTCGGCTTGGTAATCAGCGCGCGGGCGATGGCCACGCGCTGCTGCTGGCCACCGGACAGTTCATTCGGTCGGTGGTTCAGGCGCTGCTTCAGCCCCAGGGTTTCGACGAGCAGGTCGAACCAAGCGCGGTCGGGCTTGTCTCCGGCGAGAGTCAGTGGCATGAGGATGTTCTGTTCGGCGGTGAACATGGGCAGCAGGTTGAAGCTTTGGAAGATGAAGCCGATCTTGTGGCGACGCAGCAAGGTGAGCTGCTTGTCGTCCATGCGGGTCAGGTCTGCCCCGCCGAAAAGGATATGCCCGGATGTGGCGGAGTCGAGGCCGGCGAGCGTGTGCATAAGCGTGGATTTGCCGGAGCCGGACGGGCCCATGATGGCGGTGAATTCGCCGCGTTCGAAACTCACGTTCACGCCGCGCAGGGCGTGAACCATATTGCCGCCGGCGCCGTAGTTCTTGACCAAGTCGACGGCCTGAATAGCGATGCCGCGCGATGCGGCCGGGTTCTGCACGTTCATAATGTCTCTCCATATTTGGCCGGGCCTTATGCCCGGATGACGATTCCAACTTATGAAGAAATAACGGCGCGCCCCATCGTGCGCCAGACTGAATTGGGCGGTCGGCCACGCGCCGGCCCTCATCCTTGAGGATTATGTCGTCTCAGGTCTCACACTATTCATGCCTCTGCGCAAACAGTGTGAGGCCAACCGAATATAAAACGAACAACGACATCCGACAATCGGCGAAATATCGCGGATTGTCAACATGTGTGATTGGGTGATGATGTGCGTTTGCCTCACACATTTTTTGGCGACGGTCATTTTTGTGTGAGGCATACAGACGCAAGAAAGCCCGCACTGCATGACGTCAGTGCGAGCTTTCCCCCTTGGGTCAGGCGGCTGGCCGAAAGACCCCCGTGCGGTCCGATGATTCGCGGTGCGTCCCTCGCATCGCGCCCCCCGTCAGCGGACCGTCGGCCTCCACCCGGATCTACTTGGCCAAGCCGGAAGCGCGAAGGGCTTCGAAGCCGCCCTTCAGGTCATCGAGGATATCCTCGATGTTCTCGGTGCCGATGGACAGGCGGATGGTGCCCTGGTGAATGCCCTGGTCCTCGAGCTCTTCCAAGGTCTCCTGGGAGTGCGTGGTAGAAGCCGGGTGGATGACGAGGGACTTTGCGTCGGCCACATTGGCAAGCAGAGAGAACAGGTGCAGATTGTCGATGAAGACGCGAGCCGCATCCTTTCCGCCCTTGATATCGAAGGTGAAGATGGAGCCTGCTCCGTTCGGGAAGTACTTCTCGTACAGGTCGTGATCCGGACGGCCCGGGATGGACGGGTGGGAAACGGACTCGACTTCCGGCACGGTCTGCAGGTACTCGACGACCTTCAGCGCGTTCTGGACGTGGCGCTCAACACGCAGGGACAGGGTTTCGGTGCCCTGCAGCAGCAGGAAGGCGGCGAACGGGGACAGGGTGGCGCCTGTGTCGCGCAGCAGGATGGCGCGGATGCGGGTCACGAAGGCGGTGCCGCCCAAGGCTTCGTAGAAGTTCAGTCCATGGTAGGAGGGGTCCGGTTCGGTCAGGGTCGGGAACTTGCCCGGCACCTCGGCCCAGTCGAAGTTGCCGCCTTCCACGATCACGCCGCCGAGGGTGGTGCCGTGGCCGCCGATGAACTTGGTCGCGGATTCGACCACGATGTCGGCACCGTGCTCCAGTGGCCGGAACAGGTACGGCGTGGCGAAGGTGTTGTCGACGATCACCGGCAGATGATGCCGGTGGGCGATGGCGGCGATGGCCTCGAAGTCCGGCAGATCAGCGTTCGGGTTGCCGAAGGTCTCGAAGTATACGAGCTTGGTGTTCTCCTGAATGGCATCCTCGAACTCCTGCGGGTTCTCGGCGGAAACGAAGGTGGTGGTGATGCCGTCGCGCGGCAGGGTGTGGCGCAGCAGGTTGAAGGTGCCGCCGTAGATGTTCTTGGCGGCGACGATGTGATCACCGGACTGGGTGATGTTGCGCACCGCGTATTCCACGGCGGCTGCACCGGAGGCGACGGCAAGGCCTGCGGTACCACCTTCAAGGGCGGCGATGCGGTCCTCAAAGACACCCTGGGTGGTGTTGGTCAGACGGCCGTAGATGTTGCCCGGGTCGGCAAGGCCGAATCGGGCCTCGGCATGATCGAAGTTGTGGAAGACGTAGGAGGTGGTGGCGTAGATCGGCACTGCGCGGGAATCGGTGGCCGGGTCGGCCTGCTCCTGGCCCACATGCAGCTGCAGGGTTTCAAAACGGTACTTCTTGTTGTTCTCGGCCATGGGTATTTCTCCTTGGTTATGCTAGGTCGCGAGGATTTTTCCTTGCCGCCCGCCTGCCGTGTTCGGGTGGTTGGCGAGGTGTTGGTTATGAAGTTACGACGCTTGGGCCGCGCGACGCAAGCCGAACGTTATCGGGCTTGCCTATAGGGGCTTATAAAGCCTTGGAATCATTGACGTGAGAAACTGTCAAGAGTCACGGAAAAGTCGTTGAAATTATCGCGACACGCCGGGCCGCGCGCATGCGCTTTCACGTTCGACTGCGGTCACGGTGATATCGCTACCATGCCTTTCGCGCATGGCTCAAGTGTCCGTGATGATTGCTTGTTCCACCCGTCACCAAGACGGTTTGCCCGCTCGGCGATGACGTCTGTTTCATTTTTCTGCCGCCCGGTTACATGGTTTACATGACGAACGACTACAGTCAAACATCGCCAATGAATTATTCCGCCAACATGGTGAAGGGGTTCGAACAGACATGACCGATGTAACACTGTATGACCGTGATCCGAGCTATATTCCGCGCGTGGCCGCCGTGCACGACATGTGCGGCTACGGCAAGTGCTCGCTGACCGCCGCGATTCCGATTCTCTCGGCCGCAGGCTGCGATGTGTGCCCGGTGCCGACCGCCCTGTTCTCGGCGCACACGCGCTATGCAGTGTTCACGTTCCACGACACCACGGATATTCTCTCCGGTTACTTGGATGCCTGGCAGAAGGAAGACGTGGAACTGGATGGCGTGTATTCAGGCTTCCTCGGCTCCCCCGATCAGGTGGCGATCATTCAGCGTCTCTACCGTGAATATCCGAACGCGCTGCGTCTGGTTGACCCGGTGATGGGAGACGCCGGCGAAATGTACCCCACGTATACACCGGAGCTGTGCGAGGCAATGGGCGCTCTGGCCGATGGTGCCGACGTGTTGATGCCGAACCTCACCGAAGCGAGCATTCTGACCAAGCGTGACTATCCTGGCCAGGATATCGATGAAGCCACGGTTAACGAGCTGCTTGGTGCTCTGCTGAAGTTGGGTGCCAAGAACGTGGTGTTGAAGGGCATCGACCATGGCGATGGCAAAATCGTCAACTATGTGGCCAGCGCTTCCACCTGTGTTGCCGGCAAGATCGAGCTGGCTCATGAAAAGCTGCCATACATGATTCATGGCACGGGTGACGCCTTCGCATCTGCCCTGTGCGGCGCGGTGATGGCCGGCCGCGGCTTGGCCAAGTCGGCCGAAATCGCCGGCGAGTTCGTGCGACACGCCATGGTCAGCACCCGTGACCAGCCGCATTTCGAGGATCGTGGCGTCAGCTTCGAACTGAACCTTGGCGAACTCACCGATTTGGTGAAGTGACCGCACCTTGGCTCCCCTCTCCGCTCACTGGGTCTGACGTATTCAGCGAACAACTCGGCGGGTTGTTTGTCATCACAGGTAAGTCGGCTGGGGAGCCTTGGTAAACCTTCTGAACTAATGGTGGATAACCAGGTTTTCATCCACACGTTATCCACAACACGCCAAACCGCGTCATAGTATCCACATTTGCCGGTTGCGCTTGTGCTCTTACATAAGTAACCCGCACAGTGGAATCATGAACGCTTTACCACCTACCCAGCCGACGACGAAGTCCGGCATCGACGCCGGTCTTGCCTTTCACCAGCCCATGCTGGCTTCACCTGATCCGCAGGCAACGCTGCCTTCGGAACGGATTGCGGCCACAATGGGCGACCGCAATCTGACGCCCAAACAGTTCGGTACGCTCGGCGAGCAGTATGCCGCCGCGTGGCTGGAGGAACACGGTTGGACGACCTTGAGCCGCAATTGGCATACCCGTTACGGCGAATTGGACATCGTGATGCTCAATCCCGAGTACACGGTGGTGTTCGTCGAAGTGAAATCACGCCGGTCCATGCATTACGGATATCCGCAAGAGGCCATCACGCCGGCGAAACAGCACAATCTCAGGAAAGCCGCCTGCGATTGGCTGCTTGACCGGCGTAATCGTGTGCCGCATACGGCAGTCCGTTTCGATGTCGTCACCATCGTGCTTCGGGTGGGCAGACCGCTCGTGCATCACATCGAAAACGCCTTCTGAATTCGTCCCCCCCCCCCAAAAAAAACAGCCACGTTGCGAAACACATTGCGAAAGGAGTAGACATGGCTATCGGCAGCACTCTCTCAGTCGGACTGATCGGCCTTAAGGCCTTCATCGTCCAAGTGCAGGCTTTCATCAGCCCTGGCTTGCCATACTTCAGCATCATCGGATTGCCGGATGCATCGTTGTCCGAAGCCCGCGAGCGCGTGAAATCGGCGTGTCAAGCCACTGGATTCGGTTGGCCGCAAACCCGCGTGACCGTGAACATGAGCCCTGCGGCCATGCCCAAACGTGGTTCGTCGCATGATCTGGCCATCGCGGCCAGCGTCCTATGCGCGGCGGATGCCATAGGGCATGATTGCTTGGAAGATACCATTGTGCTCGGCGAAGTGAATCTTGACGGCTCGGTGCTGCCGATTCATGGGCTGCTCCCGATCATGCTGCATGCCGAGGAACGTGGCGTGCGCAAAATGATTGTTCCCCATCGTAATCTTGACGAGGCTTCGATGGTGGATGGACTGGATGTAGTGGGCGTGAGGCATGTGGGTGAGCTCATCGAACTGATGGGCGGCGATGCCACCTATACGATTACTGATACACCGGTTGCCGACGAGACCACCATGGATCAATCGCCCACAAGCCATCCCAACGATTGTGGCGATATGAACGAGGTTCTGGGTCAGGAACATGCCAAATGGGCGCTGCAAGTGGCGGCGGCAGGCGGACATAATCTCATCATGACCGGCCCGCCAGGCAGCGGCAAAACCATGCTGGCCTCACGTATGCCCGGCATCATGTGCCCGTTGAACGAGGCGGAACAACTGGAGGTGGCATCGATTCGGTCGCTGTGCGGCATACTGCCTCAGTACGGCATCACCGACATGCCGCCGTTCGAGGCACCGCACCACACCGCCAGCACGGCGGCCTTGGTGGGTGGTGGCAGCGGCATCGCCGTTCCCGGCGCGATCACGCGCGCGCATCGAGGCATTCTGTTCCTGGACGAGGCACCGGAATTCAGCGCACGCGCCCTGCAGACGTTGCGCGAACCATTGGAATCCGGGTATGTGGCGCTTTCCCGTTCAAAAGGCAGCACCTATTACCCGGCCTCATTCCAACTCATCATGGCGGCCAACCCCTGCCCGTGCGGATACTATTACGGCACCGGCGAACGTTGCGCTTGCCGGGAAAAAGACCGTATACGTTATTTCTCGCGATTGTCCGGACCGATATTGGATCGTGTGGATATTCAGATGGCGGTGCCACCGGTCTCGCGCATTGCCGTGCAAAGCGAGCCAATCGGCGAGTCCAGTGCCGGAATACAAGCTCGTGTGATTCGCGCCCGTCAAGTGGCCAAGGACCGGTTCAGACAGTACGGATGGGTGTGCAACGCGCAAGCTTCGGGAAAATGGCTGCACGCCAATACGTCGCTGAAAGCGATGGAATTGGTCAATCGGGCCCTGTCCAATCATCAACTCACATTGCGCGGGGCCGATCGCGCCATGCGTCTGTCTTGGACGCTCGCCGATCTGGCCGGCCGCGTATCCCCCACCGAGCAGGACGTCCATCAGGGCATCGAAATGAGAACGAGGATGACATGAGTAACGCTACTGATATCCGACAATCTGGCGGCACCGCAGGCAGTGTGGATCACACCGATACGGGCCTCGCTGTTTCGCGCACCATTCCCATGCCTCCCACGGATACGTTATACCGCGCCGCGCTCACGTTCTGTCTTGATGGGGCGGATGTGATGATGTACGCCACGCTCAAAGGCGCGGAAAGCGCCGAATCCCTCTGGCACGCGTTGGCGCAATCCCATCCAAGCCAGCCATCTGAAATCTGCGGCCCGGCGCTGTCACGTATTGACCGCATGTTCGTGGACGGCCTCACTCGATGGGGCCGCAAGGCGTCGGCGAACGCGATGCGCTCCTTCCGCAATGCACTGGCCGGCTGGCATAACCGCATGATGGACCTGCCCTCGCAAGACATCATCCAACTGGCCGACTGGTTCACTATGGATGGCACGCAATGGATTATCGGCCCTGGCCATCCATGTTGGCCCTCGCAGTTGGCCGACCTGTCCATTCGCTCCGATTGGGCGCCACCGCTGTGTCTGTGGATCAAAGGCGATCCACGCGCATTGACCAGTTGCGCCAAACCGGTCGGCATCGTCGGTTCACGGGACGTGACCGAATATGGCCGGTATGTGGCGCACACCGTAGCCGAACAGGCAGCCGTTGCCGGGCATCTGGTCGTGTCCGGAGGCGCGATGGGCACGGATGCGGCGGCACATTGGGGAGCGCTGAATGCGCTGCACGGCAGAATGCCCGCCAATGTGGGCAGAACCGTTGCCGTATTCGCCGGCGGGCTCAACCATATCGGACCGATGCGTAACCGCACGCTGTTCGAACGTATCGAGGCACAGGGTGGTGCACTGATCAGTGAACTGTGTCCAGGGACGATTCCCGAAGCCCGTCGTTTTCTACTCCGCAACCGCATTATCGCGGCCATGTCTTCCACATTGATTGTGACGCAAGCCCGGTTGCGTTCCGGAGCGCTCAACACCGCGGGATGGGCATGTGAATTGCTGCGCGAAGTGTATGCGGTTCCCGGTGACATCAATCAGCCTTGCAACGCCGGGTGCAATAAGATGATCGGCGACCACCGAGCGATGATTCTGTGTGCCGCCACATCCACCGAGGATATATGCCATGAACGGCATAAGCCCGTTATGGCGGCATGCCCAGGCATACCGAAATCCACAGGTCAGGACTCGTCCGAAAACGAGGAGGCCATGGAAGTGCCGGCAACGACTCCGTTATCGCCAGCATCCTCGGAATCATCGGCGTCACAGGAGTCGTCACAAGATTCAGGTCATTCGAAACGTCTTAGGACCAAGCATACTCAGCCTACACTCGTTCAATCCAAGGATGGGCCGGCGAGCGCAACCGCCGAGGCCGGTGCCAACAAGAGCAAGGGTGAAGAGCCGCCCTCGTCGCATCAGATGCCGGATCTTCGTGTCAAGCCGAAGCCCGATCCCGAGAAGGAAGCCCAACAACATATCATTATCGCCAAGCTGCCGGAAATGGAGCGTACATTAGTGGCATTGATTCGTGAATGCCGTAAACGACATCTCATCGTCACCCCGGACGCACTATTGCGTGTGGCGCGAGAGACGGTACCCGACGAGATTCCCAATATCGGCACCATACTTGAGCTACTCGGCGCCTTGGAGCTGAGGGGAGTGATCGAGCGGGATGCCGGCATACTCAAGCTGAGCAGCCGTGTCGGCTAATCGGCTTCCATGACACGGCTCGAAGGCTGTTCGGCGGGTGTGCGAGAATCGAACCCATGAGTCCGAAACGTTTGGAAGATATGTATGATGCGGTGATCGTCGGCGCCGGAGCGGCCGGCCTGTCGGCGGCGTTGGGACTGCTGCGCTCCCCCGAAATCACCGAGCTCAGGGAACAAGGCGTGGACCCGAAGATCCTCGTGGTCTCCAAACTGCAGCCGCTGCGTTCGCACACCGGTTCGGCCGAGGGCGGCATCGCCGCGAGCCTGGGCAATGTGGAGTCCGATGACTGGCACTGGCATTACTACGACACCATCAAGGGCGGCGACTGGCTCGTCGACCAGGACGCGGCCAAACTGCTCGCCGAATACGCGCCGCAGACCGTGATCAACCTGGAGCGTCAGGGCGTGGCCTTCTCCCGTACCGATGACGGGCATATCGCCCAGCGCCGGTTCGGCGGCCACACGCGCGAGTTCGGCGGTGCCCCGGTCAAGCGCGCCGCCTATGCGGCCGACCGCATCGGCCACCAGATTCTGCACACCTTGTGGCAGCAGTGCGTGGCCGCCGGCGTCGAGTTCGCCGAGGAATGGTATGTGACCGATCTGGTGCTCGCCGACGACGGCAAGCAGGCGGCCGGCATCGTGGCATTTGACACGCATTCGGGCAAGATTCAGGCCATCCACGCGCGCAACGTGCTTCTTGCCACCGGTGGCGCGGGCCGACTGTTCCATACCACATCGAATTCCTGGGACCTGACCGGCGACGGCATGGCATTGGCCTTGGCCGCCGGCCTGCAGCTGGAGGACATCGAATTTGTGCAATTCCACCCCACCGGACTCGCGCACACCGGCATCCTGCTGTCCGAGGCGGCCCGCGCCGAGGGCGGCATCCTGAGGAACGCCGACGGTGAGCCGTTTATGGAACGCTACGCCCCAGAGCATAGGGATCTGGCCGCGCGAGACGTGGTCTCCCGCTCCATCATGGCGGAGATCGACGCCGGCCGCGGCGTCGCCGACCCGAAGGACCCGGATGGTCCGAAGGACTGCGTCTGGCTGGACATGACCGGCATCGACCCCGAACGTATGAAGGAAGTGCTACCGCAGGTGGTCGAAACCATCGAGCAGTACGCGAACCTCGATCCGGCCAAGGACCTGGTGCCTATCAAGCCCACTGCGCATTACACGATGGGCGGCATCCCCATCACCACCAATGGCGAGGTGTACCGTTGGGCCGACGGTGCCGTGCAGGTAGTCGATGGACTGTTCTCCGCTGGCGAATGCTCTTGTGTCTCCGTACATGGTGCGAATCGTCTGGGCGGCAATTCTCTGCTCGACGCCTGCCTGTTCGGTACACGTGCTGGTCAGACGATGGCCGCACGCATCGTCGAGAACCCGGTTGACTCCCCCATGGCCGATGATTCGACCGATGACATGCTGACCGATGCCGCCGATCAGGCTGCCGATTCCCGCAAGGCAGAGCTTGACGAACTGCTCGCCGGACCGATGGACGATTCAGACGATGGCGGGCCCACCGCCAATCCTTATCAGCTCATGGCCCAACTCGGATCAGTGATGGAGCAGGCTCTGGCCGTACGTTGCACCGCTCAGACCATCGATACGGCGTTGACTCAGATCAACAACGACATCACACCGGTTGCCGATACCTTGCGGGCCCATGACAAGACCGCCGCTTTCAATCAGGAGGTCACCGCCATCTGGGAAGTCCGTCATCTAATCGAACTGGCCGAGGCCATGCTGCACGCTTCCGAATCCCGTCAGGAATCCCGCGGATCCATGCAACGACTTGATTTCCCCGAACGCGACGATGAGCATTTCCTTGCTCACTCGATGGTCGCCGATGATGGTCCGGCAAGTTTCAAGCCGGTGCACATCACCGACTATCCACCCAAGAAGCGCGAGTACTGATCCGCTGGTGGTAATACCAAGCCGCCTAGGGCTTGTGGCACAATAGGTTGGCTGATATTGGACTTGACATCCCACTGTTTCATGGAGGCAGAACATGGCTGAGGCGAGCAACACGACGGTTACCCTGCAAGTGCATCGTTTCACGTCGCGACCCGAGCGCGCCGAACGTGCACGCGGCGGCAGCCCGTTCGCCAAGAAAAGCTCCCCATTCGGCGGCGGCTCGGATTCGGCGGCACGCCGTCGTCCGCGCGGCAAGCAGTGGGTGCAGGAATACACGATTCCCGCGCGCCCCTCGGACACCGTGCTCGACTGCCTGCTGACCATCAAACGCACCGTCGACCCGACGCTGGCCTTCCGCTATTCGTGCGGTCACGGCATGTGCGGTTCGGACGCCGTGGCCATCAACGGCACCCCCACCCTGCTGTGCACGGCCACCATCCGCGATTGGGCCAAGCAGCCCGGCGCCATCCCCGAAGTCGATGACGAAGGGTTCCGGCACACCGGCACCGAGTCCGAAGAATCCGACGATTCCGCAGAAAACGACGCAAACGCGGCAGCCGACCAGGACTCGGCCGCAAACGGCTCGCTGGGAGTCATCGAACTGGCATCCCTGCCCGGCTTCCCGCCGCAGCGCGACCTCATCGCCGACATCGACCCGATGCTCAACCAAATAAGGAAGCTCACCCCATATCTTCAGGCGGACGGCGTGCTCGCCACCACCGCCGAAGGCAAGGTGGACGTGTTCGAATACCTGCAGAACCCCGAACAACTCGCCAAATACGAGCTGCTGAGCAACTGCATCGCCTGCGGCGTGTGCGAAGGCGCCTGCCCGGTGTATGCCGGCGGCGACGCCTTCATCGGCCCGGCCGCGCTTATTTGGGCCTCCCGTTTCGTCAACGATTCGCGCGACACCAAGGCCATGGAGCGTATGGACGCCATCGACACCGCCGACGGCGTGGCCGCCTGCCAGTCCGTGCGCGCCTGCTCCCGCCACTGCCCGCGCGGCATCGATGTGGGCGAGGAGATGTGGCAGATCGTGGCCAAGGTCCGCGAGCGCTAAGCCGCGCCGCGGCTGGCTGCGGCGATCGTCTAAGCACATGCGTCGATGCATCCGCCGGGTGCCCGCACGAGAGAAGACATGAAGGAACGAATTATGGACAGAACGCAGTACACCAACCTCGCCAAGGCATGGGAATTCACCGAGGAACACGCGCGCGAACGTGAATCCGATGCGTTGACCGACGCCCGTACGGCCGCCGACGAGTCCGGCCAGTTGCAGGGTTCGGCGGCGCAGGCCCGTCTGCTGGGCATGCTGGTGCGCATCACCGGTGCCGCTTCGGTCATCGCCGTGGGCACCGGCTCGCTGGTGGAAACCTTGCAGCTCGCCCATGCGCTGGATAGCAAGGGCCTGCTGACTGCGGTCGATTCCACCGCTCAAGGCATCGCGCTGATTCGCAAGGCGTTCGCCGAGCTGCAGGATGAGACCGACACCACGTTGCGTGCGGTGAATGCTCCGGCCAGCGTGTTTCTGCCGCGCCTCAACGCCAATGATTACGATCTGATCGTGGTGGCGGGCGACGCCGAGAACTATGCCGCCACGTTCGCCCAGGCCTCCCGTCTGCTGCGCGCGCACGGCGTGATCGTGTTCACCGATGTGCTGGTGTTGGAGGACGGTCAGGGCGGCGTGATCAATCCGGCCGACCGCAGCGACAAGGCCATCGCCATGCGTGAATTGCTCGCCACCGTCGAAGATGACGAAGGTTTCGAGTCCACGCTCACCCCTGACGGCACCGGCCTGCTCATCGCCTACAAAAAGTAACTCTGTCCTTGGCTCCCCTCGGAGAGGGGAGCCACTCTATCTCGCTTATCTCACGATTGCGCTGACGGCCACGTCCACGGCTTCGTCGGCGTCGTCGGTTACGGTGACCAGTTTCGGGTCGATCGTCGAGATCATGCCGTGCTCGGCCACCGGACCGTTGAGCCAGTCAAAGAGCCCCTGCCAGTATTCCTTGCCGTAGAGCACCACCGGAATATTCGCCACCTTGTGGGTCTGGACCAAGGTCAGCAGCTCGAACATCTCATCCAGTGTGCCGAAGCCGCCCGGGCACACGATCACGCCCGAGGAATACTTGACGAACATGGTCTTCCGCACAAAGAAGTACCGGAAGCTCATGCCGAGGTTCACCCACTGGTTCAACCCCTGCTCGTGCGGCAATTCGATGCCGAGTCCCACGGATTTGCCGCCGGCCAGTGCCGCTCCCCTATTCGCGGCTTCCATGATGCCGGGACCACCGCCGGTGATGACGGCGATGTTGCGCTTGGCTATCTGGCTACCCATGCGCCGTGCCGCCTTGTAGATCGATTCGGTGCGCTGGGTGCGTGCGGAGCCGAAAATTGAGACTGCAGGTCCGAGCTCGGCGAGCGCCCCGAAGCCGTCCACGAATTCCGATTGGATGCGCAGCACACGCCACGGGTCCATATGCAGCCAGTCGGTGTCCCGGTCGGGTTTCAGCAGGTTGGCGGTGGTGTTGTCCGAGGGAATCATCTGGCCGCGTAGAATCACCGGGCCGCGATGATAGGTGTCGCCCAGCGGCGAAGCCTCCTCCAAGTCGACCGGGTTCACCGGTGTGGCCGCAGCCTCAGTTGCCGTCTCAGCCTCCAACGTTGCCGTATCATTCGCAGCTGTGGCTTCCAGTGGTTCCATATCGTCCACGACTGCGGGCTGGGACGCGGCCTCGGCTGGATTCTTTGCTTCAGCGGCCTTTTTGCCGCCGTTCTTCTTGGATTTCTTCTGCTTCTTTGCCATCCAATGTCCTCCTGTACGGTGCTATCGACTCTTCGCATTCTAGCGCCTGAAGCTCTGCGTACGTTTTCCGCGAAATCATCCTTGACTTCGTGAAGAACGTACGGTGAGTGACACTCAGCGTACGGTTTTCACGAAATAAGGCCTCATCTCGTGAAGAACGTACGGTGAGCGCGCCTTAGCGTACGGTTTTCACGAAACAAGGCCAACAATGGAGTAGGGATCGTCTAAGCCATCAGTGGCGGAAGTCAATCTCCACACTGGCGGTGCCGTCGGCGAGGGTGCCGGGGTGTTCCGTGGGCGTGGTGGACTTTGTGGTGCGACCGGTCTGACCAGCGCCATCGCCATCAATCGATTCGTCATCCTCCGCATCGGCCGCTGCTGCGGCTGCGGCCTTCTCGAATCTCTTGGACTGACGGCTCAGCAGCACACCGGAAATCGCGGCGGCGATCAGGGAGGCCACCAGCACGCCGAAGCGCGCCTCAGCGGAAAGTTCCGCATTCTTGTACGCCAGCGAGGCGATGAGGAAGGACACAGTGAAGCCAATGCCGCAGGCGACGGCAGCGGGAATCATGTCACGTACGCGCAGCCCCTTGGCCATCTTGAGCCCGCCCACATGCGTGGCCAGCCATGCGGTGGTGATGATGCCCAAAGGTTTGCCGACCACCAAAGCCACAATCAGTGCGATAACCAACGGCGAAGCCAGCAACAGCGGGCTCACCGACTCGAAGTGCACGCCGGTGGCGAACAGGGCGAAGATGGGCAGGGCCAGCAGTGCGGAGAATGGCTGAAGCTTGTTGGCATAGCGTTCGGCACGCGGTGAAAGTTCGCCGTGCATTTCACGGGAGGGAGTCAGCAGGCCAACCAGCACGCCGGCCAGTGTGGGATGCACGCCTGCCTCGAACATCATGATCCAAGCGAGGGCGCCGACGATGCCGACCGCAATCCACGGCACTTTTTTCAGTCGTACGAGGTATGCCCAGATGACGGCGCACACGACGATGCCGATGAACCAATACCAGGCGTTGATCGAGGAGAAGAATACGGCGATCAGAATAATGGCCAGCAAGTCATCGACGGTGGCAAGCGTCATCAGGAACGCGCGGATCGAACCGGGCAGGGCCTTGGCGAACAGGGCGAGCACGGCCAGTGAGAACGCGATATCCGTGGCGGTGGGCACTGCCCAGCCGTGCGACATCTCCGAGAACGGGATGCTGCTGCCGGTGGTGGTCAGAATCAGCGTGCCGGGTTCACCAGGCCCGATCTGAGAGAACAATGCCGTGACGGCCAGGAACAGGATGGGCGGGGCGATCATGCCGCCCACCGCGCACAGCATCGGCACGGCGGCCGCTTTCGGATTGGCGAGCGAGCCGGTGGTGAGTTCCTGCTTCAGTTCGAGGCCCACGGTCAGGAAGAAGATGGTAAGCAGACCATCCTGGGCCCAATGGCCAATCGGCAGGTCGAGATTGGTGTAGGGGATGAACAGATGCGTTTCCGCTACGGTCTCGAACGCATGCGCGGTGGCGGGCAGGTTCGCGAGCACCAGGCCGGTGAGCGCGAAGCCGAGCATGATGAGTCCGGAAATACGGTCTGAGGCGGCGATTCGCCTGATGGTGGACCAAAGTCCCTTCTTCGCGCCGGCGGTCGTGGCCATCGCGTCTCCTTGCTGTACTCTCTTGGATGAACCGTATGTAATAGTACGGAATATCTCAGGACGTTCCGCTCCGGGCTGAGCCGTGAAGGGGTAACCTCAACCCAACTCTGTGTGACCGACTCAAACGGGCCAATACAATTGGAAAAGCCTCGGAAGCATTTCGCTTTCGAGGCTTACTGTGCGCCAGACAGGATTCGAACCTGCGACCTGCTGATCCGTAGTCAGCTGCTCTAATCCGCTGGGCTACTGGCGCATACCACTGTTGTCCCCGTGGTTCGGGAGTGCGCCAGACAGGATTCGAACCTGCGACCTGCTGATCCGTAGTCAGCTGCTCTAATCCGCTGGGCTACTGGCGCATGTTGTCTTTCAGACAACTCGATATATAATACACGCCGTTCAGCTGAATGCAACTCGGCGTGTTGCGGCGAGTCGCATCATCTTAATCGTCACCGCAACGGCGTATTTACTGGCCTCACGCAGCATGTGTACGGACTTGGTCAAGCAAAACCGACTACGCAACTTTGAGGCGTCCCTGCGGCACATCCACGGCTTCGCGCAGGAGTTTGGGCGTACTGGAACCCTCTACGGACGCCTTGTCCACAATCACCTGCTTCACATCATCCAAACTCGGCAACTGGAACATCGTGTCCTGCAACGTACGTTCGATGATCGAACGCAACCCGCGTGCGCCGGTCCCCTGTTTGATGGCGATATCAGCAATCGCCCGAATGGCCTGTTCTGTGAACTGCAGGTCGACGCCGTCGACGGCGAACAGTTTACGGTACTGCTTGATCAGCGCGTTGGCTGGCTGGGTGAGAATCGCCGTCAGATCGTCTACGGTAAGTTCCTTCAGCACACTGGTGACCGGCAAACGTCCGATGAACTCAGGCAACAGTCCGAACTCGGCCAGATCATCGGCATTGACCTGTTCGAGCAATTCCTCGTCTTTCATGTCGGCGTCGTGCCAATTCGCGCCGAAGCCGGTCTCTCGACGGCCCAATCGCTTGCGAACAATGTCCGTCAGTCCTACGAACGCACCACCGCAGATGAATAGGATGCCGCGTGTGTCCATCTGTGCAACGTCCTGCTCCTTATGCTTGCGCGTGCCCTCCAACGGCACGGAGGCGATGGTGCCTTCCAAGATCTTCAGCAACGCCTGCTGAACGCCCTCACCGGACACGTCACGGGTGATGGAGGTGTTCTCACCTGATTTGCGCGCGATCTTATCGATTTCGTCAATGTAGATGATGCCGTGCTGGGCTCGGCTTACGTCGCCATCCGCGGCTTGGAGAAGACGTTGGAGCACGGTTTCCACATCGTCGCCTACATAGCCGGCCTCGGTCAGGGTGGTGGCGTCGGTGATGACGAACGGCACGTTCATTACGCGGGCCAACGCCTGCGCAAGATAGGTTTTACCCACGCCGGTGGGGCCGAGCAACAGAATGTTTGATTTGGCGACCTCAACGTCAGCCAAAGGGTCATTGCTGCGGCGGGTAGCACGCGTCTGGGCGGGAGCGGATTGCTTGGCTTGTTTGCCGGTCTGGCCACTGTGCCCGTTATTCCCGTCAAGCTGTTCAGCGGACTCCTGAAGCTCCATATTGACGCGCTTGTAATGGTTGTATACGGCCACGGACAATGCGCGCTTGGCGTTCTCCTGACCGATGACGTAGCGGTTGAGATAATCGAAGATCTGAGCGGGCTTGGGCAGGCTCAGCGAATTGACCTCGGCATCTTTGACACGCTCCTCGGAGATGATGTCCACGCACAGGGCGATGCATTCATCGCAGATGGAGGCGTTGGGACCGGCCACCAGTTTTCTGACCTGACGTTCGGTTTTGCCGCAGAACGTGCAACGGGGTACGTCCTCGTTGTAGCTCACCACACGTCCCATGATTCTCCTTTGCCGACCGCGCCGCACCGTCGAACCGCCACGCTGCGCATTATCATTGTCATCCTTGAAATACAATACCCCCGGTCGTTGCCGACCGAGGGTATTGCAATGTTCGGAAGTTTTACTGGCGGTGTTCCAGCACCTCGTCCACGATGCCGTATTCCTTGGCTTCAGGAGCGGTCAGGAAAGTGTCCACTTCGATGTCGCGGCGAATCTTCTCGACGTCCTGTCCGGTGTGCTTGGCGAGGGTCTCCTCCAGCCATTCGCGCATACGCAACATTTCCTTGGCCTGAATCTCGATCTCCGTGGCCTTGCCGAAGCCTTGGTCGATGGCCGGCTGGTGGATGAGCACACGGGCGTTCGGCAGCATCAGGCGCTTGCCCTCGGTGCCGGAGGCCAGCAGAATGGCGGCGGCGGAGGCGGCCTGGCCGAGACACACGGTCTGCACGTCGGGCTTGATGTACTGCATGGTGTCGTAGATGGCGGTCATGGCCGTCATCGAACCGCCGGGTGAATTGATGTACATCATCACGTCACGGTTCGGATCCTGGGATTCGAGGACCAGCAGCTGGGCCATCACGTCGTCGGCGGAGGCGTCGTCCACCTGCACGCCGAGGAAGATGATGCGGTCCTCGAACAGGCGGGAGTAAGCGTCCTGGGTCTTCATGCCATACGGGGTCTTCTCCACGAACTGCGGCATGATGTAACGGTTGGTCGGCGCTGGCTGGGCTGCGCGGGCGGCGTCCGGCATGAAACCGGCTACGCCCTGACGGCCGGCCAAGCGGTCGGCACGGGCGGCGAACTTTGCTTCTTCACTTGCCATGAGTCTCACTCCCCCTGCTGGTTGTTGCCGATGGTGTCCGGCGTGGTCACGAGCTTGTCCACGAAGCCATAGTCGAGGGCTTCCTGGGCGGTGAACCAGTGGTCGTATTCGTTGTCGCGGTAGATTTCCTCGAGGGTGTGGCCGGTCTGTTCGGCGGTCAGCTCGCTCATGGTCTTCTTCATGTCCATGATGAGCTCGGCGTTGATGCGCACGTCAGTGGCGGTGCCGCCAATGCCGCCGGAGGGCTGGTGCATGAGCACACGGGCGTGCGAGGTCAGGTAACGCTTGCCCTTGGTGCCGGAGCTCAGCAGGAACTGGCCCATGGAGGCGCACATGCCCAGACCCACGGTCGCCACGTCCGGCTCGATGAGCTGCATGGTGTCGTAGATGGCCATACCGGCGGTGATGGAGCCGCCCGGCGAATTGATGTACAGCCAGATATCCTTCTTCGGGTCTTCGGCGGCCAGCATCAGCAGCTGAGCACAGATGCGGTTGGCCATATCGTCCTTGACCTCTTCACCCATCCAGATGATGCGGTCTTTGAGCAGACGGTTGAAAATCGGGTCGACGGGGCCGGCCGGGACGTCATCGCCCGCCATGACCGGCAAGGTCGCAAAGGTATTGCTCACCTTGATTCTCCTTCTAATTACTCGAACACTGTTCAGACTACCGCCTTGAAGCGACTGAAGTCGGCTTTTCGCGTGCTTTTTGGCGGGTAGCGTAGGATATCTCTCCCTCCGTCTCGGCTTTGTCGAGCCACCTCCTTCGTCTTTTGTTGACTTCTCTCCCTCCATCTCGACTTCGGCGAGACACCTCCCTCATCAGTGGGAGGTTTTATTCAAGGGTGTCGAGGACGTCGTCAATGAGGAGGCGGGTCTGGGAGGCGGCATCGTCGCCCAGACGCGGGAAGCGACGGGCGGCATTGGCGGGGCTGGCACCGGCGGCTCGCGCCACGTTGGACTTGCTGGCACCATGGGCCACGGCTTTTTCCGCGAGCCGATCGACCAGTGAATCGGCGACTTGGCGCATCTGTTCGGCCACCCATAATTGGGCCATATCCGCAGGCAAGTCGTAGTCTTCGGCCACATCGCTGGCGGCCTCCTGAATGGCGGCCCACAACACCATGAATGGCTTTCGATAGTAGTCAATCTGCTCAGTGAGCGGCTCAGCGGCAAGCAATTCAAGTGCCGAGCGAATTTCTGTATTTTCTGACATAGCTTTCTTTACCTCGGCTCCCCTCAGTCTCACCGTGTTCGACAGCTCCCCTCAGAGAGGGGAGCCAGAATATATGCATTTACTTACTTACGACTCAGCAACCACTTTGATATCAACGACGACGTGGCCACGGCCATGCCGACCGGCACAAAGAAGCTAATCGGCGCTTCGCTCAGCTCCATCACCAAGCACATGGCCATAAGCGGTGCCTGCTGTGAGGCCGAAAGCAACGAAGCCGCACCGATCAAGGCACACGCGGTTACCGAATCAGTCGGAAACATCAGTATCCATACGAGGCCGAACATCGCACCCAGCGTAGAACCTAATGCGATGCCGGGCTGCAGCACACCGCCCGATGCACCGGAGCGAATGGTCATCAGCGTCACCAGCGCCTTGGCGACAAAGGTGAGTGCCAACACACCCAGCAACATCCAGATATTGGACTGGGACAGCGGGAAACCGGCGTTCATCCCGGATCCAGAAGAGCCGCTCCCACCCTGAAGCATGGCCCAGAACGAGGCCATTCCAGAGCCCGATCCCCCGCCAGAGGCCGAATCGGATACATTACCGCCGCCTGTAAGCAAGTTCCATGGAGAGGCGGCCGATGAAGATGCCGACTGCATGGCACCAGCAGTGCCGGCGGTCTCAGGAATGAACGTGCTGAATCCAAGTTGCGCTGCGGCACGGCCGTTGCCCATCACCTGCGGCACAACAATCGCCACCAAACCGGTGATGAGACCAGCCAGCGGCATCTGCCACAGAATGGCCTTACCGGTCGGCTTGTGCGCTTCCGCCCATTGCGAACCTTTTCGGAACAACGCGCCGCCCACTCCACATGCCGCACCGCAGATCAGAGCGAACAGCATTAACGTTGGCGTGGATTCCGGTTGCATGGCGGTAATGTCGTAGAACAGGCAATGCCCTTTGATCGCAACCGCCACGAATGCGGCAATGGCAGACATGCCCAGTCCAAACGCAACCTTTTCGATCGTCACATCCACCAATAGGATTTCGACGGCGAAGAACATGCCGGCCAGCGGCGCGTCATAGACGCCTCCTAGACCGGCACCGGCAGCCACTGCCACCACCATGCGCCGGTCGATACCATCAACGCCCTCGATATGGAACAGGTCGCAAAAACGTTGCGCGATCATGGCGCCGAGTTCGCGTGGGGCGACTTCTCGGCCGATCGAGGCACCGGATCCGACGATGAAAATCTGCAACACCACATGCACAATGGTCTGCCAGAAAGGCATTCGCTCCCCTGCCACGGCCTTCTTGACTGAAGATACCGCAGTCGTTTTGCGGCGTAACAGATACCAGATAATGCCCGCGATGCCGAGTCCGACGGTCACCGATATCGCACGGCGTACAGCGGGCACGCCGAATGGACCAGACAATTCTGGGCCTTCGATGTAGCCGAGCAGCACATGTTCAACGCCGTAGAGCAACAGGGTCAGCAGACCTGCTCCCACACCGATGAGCACGCCGAGCACAATGGTCGCCGCAGCGAGCCAACCAAGGCGTTTGATAGTAACCGTTGGCTGCATGTCAACCTCCGCACCCTATGCAACGAGTATGCCTTGGGAACTCCCCTCAGTCTCGCTACGCTCGACAGCTCCCCTCAAAGAGGGGAGCCAAAGAAATAGTCCTTTTGCCAGAATATGAAGAGCCCGGAACCGTGAAACACGACTCCGGGCTCAAACAATCACGCTAACGCGATGAGGCTATGCTCACTCAGCATCCTTGGCGTCATCCTTGGCGGACAGTTCGTCGGCCACGGCGGCAGCAGCGGAAGCGGCCTCGACGGACTCGGACTCTTCGTCCTCAGCGGCCTCGCCCAGGAAGCCGGAGAGGTCCACAACCTCGCCATCAGCGGTGAACTTGACGGCACGCATGCCGGCGAGCAGACCCTTGGAGCGGGCGACTTCCTGCACGGCGGAGCCGATCTGACCGTTCTTGATGATGGCCTGGATGAAGTTGTTCGGATCCATGCCGTACTGCTGGGCGATGGAGGCGAGGAAGTTGAACACGTCGGACTGGGACACCTGAACGTCCAGCTTCTCGGCCAGAGCGTCGAGCACCATCTGATCGCGCAGATCCTTCTCCACGGTCTCCTCGGCCTGAGCCTTCTGCTCCTTGGTGGCCTTATCCGGATCCGGGGTCATGCCCTTGAGCTGTTCGGCGACCATGTCGGCCTTGACGCCCTTCGGCACCGGGATCTCGAGGCCTTCCTGCAGCTTGGCGATGAAGGCATCGCGGGCCTCGGTGGCCTGACGACCTTCAGCGTCCTGAGCGGCAGCCTTGCGGATGTCGGCCTTGAGCTCGTCCAGAGTGTCGAACTCGGAGGCCTCGGAGGCGAACTCATCGTTCAGTTCCGGCAGTTCTTCAGCCTTGACGGAGTTGACCTTGACCTTCACGGTGGCCTTCTGACCCTCGTGCTCGCCGGCTTCCAGCGTGCCTTCGAAGGTGGTCTCCTCGCCGGCGGACAGGCCGTCGAGGGCCTCGTCCAGACCGTCGAGCATGGTGTTGGAGCCGAGCTCGTAGCTCACGCCTTCCTGGGAGTCGACGGTCTCGCCGTCGATTTCGGCAGTCAGGTCGATGTTGGCGAAGTCGCCCTTGGCGGCCGGGCGGTCCACGCCGACCAGGGTGCCGAAGCGCTGACGCAGGGTCTCGAGGCGCTTGTCGACGTCCTCATCCTTGACTTCCGGCTTGGAGATGGCGATCTCAAGACCGTCGATTTCCGGCAGTTCGATGTCAGGACGACGCTCGACGGTGGCGGTGAACTTCAGCTTGGTCTCGTCGTTGGCGGACTGCGGAACATCCTGCACGTCGAACTCCGGCTGAGCCATCGGACGAATCTTCTTCTCATCCAGGGCCTTGGAGTACAGCTCCGGGACCGCGTCGTTCACGGCCTCACCGGCGACGGCGGCGAAACCGATGCGCTGGTCGATGATCTTGCCGGGAACGTGGCCCTTACGGAAGCCGGGAACGTTCACCTGCTTGGCGATTTCCTTACGGGCCGCATCCAGATACGGGTTGAGCTCTTCCGGTTCAACAGTGACGGTGAGCTTCACCTTGGTGGGCTCGAGGTTACGAACGCTGATCTTCACGCTAATGACTCCTCAAAAGTCGTTATTTCTTACAGTTCTGCCGTAAGGCAACCTCTACATGATAACGCCACTTACGGACGGTGCAATGAGTTTCACCTGCCAGTTCCTTGCGCCCTGCTCGATCAGGAACGCCTCGACGTCCACTTCCACCGGGTCTTCCACCCAGCACAGGTTGCGTAGGGCCTGTGGCTTGATGATCATCTCGGCCGGCGTACGGGTGTCTTCGGCGATGCGGTTGATCACACGCCGTACCCGTTGCAGACGGTCATAACGCTCCGGATGGCGCTGTTGCCACAGCCGCATGGATCGGGGCGCGTTCACCACACCGTTTTCTCCCTGTTCGGGGGCAGGCATGGTAGGCCATTGGGCGGGCTTCAGGGCCATGGCTCGGTCGATGGCCTGCTTCCAGACCTTTGGTTTGACCGTACGCTGAATCGGCGCGTACCGCTCGAACATTTTGTCCTGCTCGGTACCGGTATGGATGCGCACACGCTCGTTCAGGGATCGGAGCGCGCGGAATTGGGCGGCATTGTGTGGTTTGTTGGTCGCGGCCTCAATGATTGACGAATCGGTCAATAACAGGCTGGGGGCAATATCGTATTGCCGGGCGAGTCGGTCGCGCTCCTCCCATAGGGATTTGGCGATGGCCAAGCCCCTTGGATCACGACTCAGCTGGGTGATGCGCGAGATACGCAGCCAAGGAATCGGATGCAGTTTGCGCGGGGCAAGGCCCGCAACCAAAGCGTGAGAAAACTCTTCAGCGGCCCACTCATCCTTGCCTGCGGCTTTCAGGTCACGACGCATCAAGGTTTCGAGTTCGATAAGCACCTCCACGTCGAGCGCCGCATAGTTGCGCCAGTCGCGCGGCAGCGGACGGTAGGACCAATCGGCGGCGGAATGCTCTTTGGCCAGCGTGATGCCGAGGTAGTGTTCGGTGACGGCGGCCAGACCGAAGCGGTGCAGGCCGAGCAATCGCGCCGCTATTTCCGTGTCGAACAAGGCCTTGGGTTTGAGTCCGATTTCGGCGAATCCGGGCAAGTCCATCAGAGAATCATGCAGAATCCACGTAGCATCGCCCACGGCGTCATTGAATTCATTCCAGTCAGCTCCGGCCCGTGTCAGGGCGACGGGATCAAGCAAGGCGATGCCCGCACCTTCACGTTTGAACTGAATCAGCCAATCCTCATGTCCATAGCGGAATCCAGACGCACGTTCGGCGTCGGCGGCCAGCGAGCCCGTCGCCTCGGCCAGCGCATCGCAGGCACGATGATAGCCATCCAGCGTCGAAGTGACATCGGGCACTCCCCCGCGAGGCTCTTTCAGCAGTCGGGGTTCGGTGTCACGGACGTCACTCAACTGGCGTCATCCTCCTCAAAACGGATGGTGGATCTGATGAATGCGGCCCACGAGCGGATTTGTGCGCCGGCGTCCATAGTACCGTCCGGTCCGGTCCCGTCAAGCGGGGTCCATGAGACGCGAATCTCACACCCGGCGCTGGTGGAGCCGGCCATCGAACCAAAAGCCGTGTTTTGGGTCACGGTGACTGTGCCGGATACCGAATCCGGCTCGATGCCGTCGAAATAGTCGCACATGTCATCCCAGTACATGCCGGGGGTCAGAGAATCGTTTTCGGCGGTTTCCAGCGGCAGCCGCGCGAACGCCACGCAACGCCAGTTGGAATCCCAGTCAATGCGCAGCTCATGAGCATAAAGCATCATGATCCAGCCTGTGGCGATTCGTGATTCGGCATCGTTGCCAAGACCGGCGGAAAAGGCATCGCCGAGGGCACACTCTCCCGCTTCGAATTCCACGCCGATACCATAATCGGCCAAGGTGGAAGGCACGGGAATCTCCCGATAGCGCACGTCATGGATGCGCTTCATGGTGCTGACGGATTCGACAGCTGCCCATACTTCATCCGGCACACCCTGAGGGCGTACGGGGCGTACGTCATTGGACGCTCCCATAGGAAATGCGTAGATGTCGGCCATATCTCTAGGGTATGGGCGAACGGGCCGAATCGTGGTATTTACGCGCGGTTCGGCCCTGCAATTTAAAACACGGTGAAGCCGTGGTCCTTGAACTGGTTGGTCACCCGTTCGCGGGTGGCGGCGTTGGGTCCCTTCTGGTTCTCCAGCGGGTATGGGATGCGCAGTTCGTGCCACTTCGGGCGGCCAAGCTGGTGGAATCCCAGCACGTCGATGTGTTCGACGGCATCACCGAAGGACTCGCAGATCTTCGCCACGTTTTCGACGTTCTCTTCGGAGTCGGTCAGGCCCGGCACGAGCACAAATCGTATCCAGATCTTCTTGCCGGCCTTGGCCAGTCGCTGGCCAAAATCGATGGTGGGCTGCAGGGTGCCGCCGGTGACCTTGTGATAGGTCTCCTCGTCGCCGGATTTGACGTCGAGCAGACACAGGTCGATGTCCTCGAGCATCTCGTCGGTGTAGTTGGCGTTGAGGAACCCGGACGTGTCGAGGCAGGTGTGCACGCCCATCTCCTTGGCGGCATGGAACACACGCGAAACGAAGGCGGCCTGCATCATGGATTCGCCGCCGGAGAAGGTGATACCGCCATGCGTGGCCTTGAACAGGTCCTTGTAACGATCGACCTTCTTGATCATGGCGTCAAGGTAGACGGGCTTGCCGTCGCGCATCTTCCAAGTGTCCGGGTTCTGGCAGTACTGACAGCGCAGCGGGCAGCCGGACATGAATACGGTCATGCGGGTGCCCGGTCCATCCACGGAGGTGTTGATGTCCCAAGAGTGGACGAAGCCGATATCGCCGGATTTCAGGGCGGAAAGGCGGTCACGTCGGTCGAGTCCGATTGGGGATTCAAAGCCGGAAAGGCCGCCCATCAAAGTCTGCGAGGCATAGGTCTTCGATTCCTTGAGCATATGCCTGGTCGTGGTGCGGAACGTGGGTGTTGCGGGCATAGTTGTCCTCCTGTTCCAAATGATGCGAAAGTCTGTGGAAAATAAGGAAGGGGTGGAGCCGTGCCCCACCCCTTCAGTTAGTCAGTGTCGCGTATCGCGGAGCCGGTCATCAGTCGACGACGGCGCCCTGGTGGAAGGTACGGGAGATGACGTCGAGCTGCTGCTCCTTGGTGAGCTTGACGAAGTTCACCGCGTAGCCGGAGACGCGCACGGTCAGGTGCGGGTACTTCTCGGGGTGCTCGACGGCGTCCTCCATGGTCTCGCGGCGCAGAACGTTGATGTTCGCGTGGTAGAGGCCGTGGCCGTTGCCCGCGTCCAGGATGCCGACCAGGTTGCCGATGCGCTCGGCTTCATCGCGCCCCAGGCCATCGGGGGTGATGGTGTTGGTCAGCGAGATGCCGTCGAGCGCGTCGTTGTAGTCGATCTTGCCGACGGAGAACATGGACGGCAGCATGCCGTGCGAGTCCATGCCGTTCTCCGGGTTGGCGCCCGGGGCGTACGGGGTGCCCTTCTTGTGGCGGGATGGGAAGGAACCGGTGTTCTTGCCGTACTCCACGTTGGAGGTGATGGTCAGGATGGACTGGGTCGGGACGGCACCACGGTAGACGGGCAGGCGCTTGACCTGGCCCATCACGGTGGAGACGACCCACTTGGCGATGTCGTCGGCGCGGTCGTCGTCGTTGCCGTAGACCGGGAACTCGCCCTCGGTGCGGTAGCCGACGACCAGATCGTCATCGGCACCTTCAACGTACTCGTACTCGTGGCCTTCGAGGTTCTTGGCTTCCTTGTTGGTGATCGGGTACACCTTGGCGTACTTGATGGCGGACAGGGAGTCGGCGGCGATGGACAGACCGGACATGCCGCAACCGAGGGTGCGGTACACCTCCTTGTCGTGCAGGGCCATCTCGATGGACTCGTAGGCGTACTTATCGTGCATGTAGTGGATGATGTTCAGCGCTTCGACGTAGGTTTCGGACAGCCACTCGAGCGCCTTCTCGTAGTTGTTCTTGACCTTCTCGTAGTCCAAGGTGCCGTCGGCCTCCGGGGCGATCGGGTCGATGACGCCCTTGTCGATGACCTGCATGCCGGTCATCTCGTCGCGGCCGCCGTTGATGGCGTACAGCAGGGCCTTGGCGGAGTTCACTCGGGCGGCGAAGAACTGCATCTGCTTGCCCACACGCATCGGGGAGACGCAGCAGGCGATGGCGGCGTCATCGCCCCAGTGGTTGCGGATCTCCTTGTCGGACTCGTACTGGATGGCGGAGGTGTCGATGGAGATCTTGGCGCAGAAGCGCTTGTAGCCTTCCGGCAGCTTCGGATCCCAGAAGATGGTGATGTTCGGCTCGGGGCCGGGTCCGAGGTGTTCGAGGGTCAGCGTGTTGAGCAGACGGAAGGAGGTCTTGGTGACCAGCGGACGGCCGTCGTCGCCGAAACCGGCGTCGGACCAGGTCGCCCAGTACGGGTCGCCGGAGAAGATGTTGTCGTAGTCCTTGGTACGCAGGAAGCGCACGATGCGCAGCTTCATGACGATGTTGTCGATGAGCTCCTGGGCGTCGGTCTCGGTGATCTTGCCGGCCTTGAGGTCGCGCTCGATGAAGCAGTCGAGGAAGGCGGAGTTGCGGCCGAACGACATGGCGGCGCCGTCCTGGGACTTGATGGAAGCCAGGTAGCCCATGTAGGTCCACTGCACGGCTTCCTTGGCGGTCTGGGCCGGACGGGTCAGATCCAGGCCGTACTCGTTGCCGAGGGTGATGAGCTGCTTGAGGGCCTTGATCTGCTCGTCGTGCTCCTCGCGGAAGCGGATCCAGTGCTCGATCTCCGGCTCGGTGAAGTCGTTGCGGTACGGGATGGAGTCCTTGTCGCGCTTCTTGAAGGCGATCAGCTTGTTGACGCCGTACAGGGCGACGCGGCGGTAGTCGCCGATGATGCGGCCTCGGCCGTAGGCGTCCGGCAGGCCGGTGAGGATCTTGTTGTGGCGGGCGATCTTGATGGCCTTGGTGTAGACGCCGAAGACGCCGTCGTTGTGGGTCTTGCGGTACTTGGTGAAGATCTTCTTGATCTCCGGATCGGGCTCCTTGCCGGCTTCCTTGATGGCCTGCTCGACCATGCGCCAGCCGCCGTTGGGCATCATGGCGCGCTTGCAGGGCACGTCGGTCTGCAGGCCGACGATCACGTCGTCGATTTCCGGAGATTCGATGTAGCCGGCCGGGAAGGCGTCGATGCCTGCCGGGGTGTGGGTGTCAACGTCGTAGACGCGCTGCTTGCGCTCCACGGCCAGGTAGTTGTCGTCGAGGTACTTCCACAGATGCTTGGTCTTCTCGGTGGCAGGCGCCAGGAAGCTCTCGTCGCCCTCGTACGGGGTGTAGTTCTTCTGGATGAAGTCTCGAACGTCGATATCCTTCTGCCAGTTGCCCTCGGTGAAGCCAGCCCACGCCTTGGCGTCGAGCTCCTCCTGGGAGACAGCTGCATTTTCCACTGCGGTCATGTCACTCCTTACATGGGGTTGTAGGTTTCGCATCCTCACGGAACCCTTGGTTCACAAGTGTAGTTGGCACTTGCTTGAGAAAAGCCGAAATTGGGGGTGAGCTATCTCACATTGTTTTTGCGAACGCTACCATTCCAATGGTTTCTAGGTATTGATGGGACTATTGCACATCTCCAGATATGGGAAACCGCTCATACTGTGATGTTCGTATGAGCTGTTTGATGAGCAGCTCGGTCTTGAGCTTGACAGCAGAACCGTATCCGCCAGTTTTCGACCGTCAATCTTCGGGGTGAGCCTGTGCGGGTTTCGCGCCGTAGTTCTTCCAGCGCCGGTTCTCCTCCTCCCATCTGGCATTGCGGTCCACCACGATGTCCCACGCATGTTCGGCGTCTTCCTTGGTCTTGTACGGACCCATGCGCTGTTCGACCGGTGAGACCATGCCCAGCTCGGCCTGCTTCTTGACGGTGTTGAAATACCACTGCTTCTTGTTATCGTCTGTCATTGGTACCTCCTCAACGGTATTACTTGCTCCCGCTGGCGGGAGCAATATATGTTTATTCCCTGAATGCGTTGGTGACGGGCAGTCGGCGGTCTCGTCCAAATGCGAGGGCCGTGACCTTGGGCCCCAGAGGGTATTGGCGGCGCTTCCATTCAGCGCGGTCCACCAATCGCATCACGGTGTCTACGGTGGCCTGGTCAAAGCCGTCGGCTAACAGGTCGGCACGGCCGTGCGCGTGCTCGATGTATGCGGCGAGCACCTTGTCGAGCAGCGCGTATTCGGGCAGGGAGTCGGAGTCCTTCTGCCCGGGGCGCAACTCGGCCGAGGGAGCCTTCTCGATGGATGAGACCGGAATCATCACGCCGTCCTTGAGCGGGACGCCGGTGTTGCCGTCCTCGTTGCCCACGATCTTGAGCCCACCGATGCCGACGCCCGCGGCCGCGGCCTTGTTACGCCAACGGCTGATCTCCCAGACGCGGGTCTTGAGCAGGTCCTTGATGGGTGCGTAACCGCCTACCGCATCGCCGTAGATGGTCGAGTAGCCGCAGGCGAGCTCTGACTTGTTGCCGGTGGCCACGGCGAGCAGACCGCGCGAATTGGAACTGGCCATCACGATCACACCGCGGATGCGGGCCTGCAGGTTCTCGGCGGAGACACCATGGAGATCAAGTTGCTGTTGGTAGGCGTTGAACAATGGCTCAATGGGCTGAACCTCGTAATGGGCGCCAATGTTGGAGGCCAGGTCAGCGGCGTCGTCTTTGGAACCATCGGAGGAGTACATGGAGGGCATGGAGATACCCCAGACGTTCTCGCCGCCGCATGCGTCGGCCGCCATGGCGGCTACCAGTGCGGAGTCGATACCTCCTGAGAGGCCCAGCGTCACGCCGGTGAAGTGGTTCTTGGCCATGTAGTCCTTGAGGCCGAGCACGCAGGCGGTGTATACCTCTTCGTCCGGGTCGAGTTCCGGAACGATCTCGGCCTTGGCCTGATGTTCGGCGGCGGAATCGAAGTCCCAGAACGTCAGGTTTTCCATGAACATCGGGCTGCGTTCGATAAGCGTGCCGTCGGCGTCGACCACGAAACTGCCACCGTCGAAGACGAGGTCGTCTTGACCGCCGACCTGATTCAGGTAGATGACCGGGGCGTTAACCTCGGCGGCACGACGCTGGGCGAGCTCAAAACGGGTGTTGGTCTTGCCTTCCTCATACGGCGATCCGTTGATGGTGAGCAGCAGGTCGATGTTCTTGGTGGCCAGGTCGGCCACCGGGCCGCCATCCTGCCAGATGTCCTCGCAGATGGCCACGCCAATGGTGGCGCCGTCCACGTCGAGGGTCACGGAGCGGTCGCCGGCGGAGAAGATGCGGAATTCATCGAACACGCCGTAGTTGGGCAGGAAGTGCTTGTCGTAGCCGGCCCAGACCACGCCCTGATGCAAGACCACCAGTCGGTTGCGCGGCTTGGAGGTCTTGCGGTCGGTGCCCACGGTGCCGACCACCACGAACAGATCGCCGAGGCCGTCGTCGTTGAGCTGGGTGGCGAGTTCGTTGGCCTTGTCCCATGCGGCTTGGCGGAAGGTGCGGCGCAGGGCCAGATCCTCGATGGGGTATCCGGTGAGGGTCATTTCCGAGAAGACTACCACCTGGGCGTTTCCTGCGGCGGCTTTACGGGAGTAGTCGAGCACCTTGGCGGCGTTGACGTCAAGCGCGCCGACGCAGGTGTCGATCTGGGCGAGTGCGAAGCGAAGCTGTGTCATAGCTTCTTAGTGTAGCCGCGTATGGCGTCGGATTGCCTGTTCTTCCGGCTTGGCGTCATTCATTAGGTCGTTTTTGCGTTCATTAGGTCACTGCAATGCGATATCAGTCGTTGCAATGGCGCGATTCCAACAACCAGTATCACCGTTCACCGACCTAATGGACGATGAATCGACCTAATGAACGAATGTCACTCCCCTCAGTCAGCTTCGCTGATAGCTCGTCCTGCACTTATGGACGGGCGAGGCCCGCGCATATCTGGTTCGGCTGTCGCCTCACCTTCGGCTACAGAGGGGAGCCAGAAAAGGATTTACCTCAGCTCGTTGAGCACGCGCAGAGCGGCGTTGACGTAGAAGTTGACGAAGGTGGGAATGGATTCGTCGAGACCCACGAAATGCGGGCTATGCCAGTCGGCGCAACCTTCTTGGCCGTTTGACCCGACGAACGCGAACACCGGCAACGTCACCTTGGCGAATTCGCAGAAGTCCTCCCCCGCCATCGACTGACGTATCGGTTCGAGCTGCGCGTAGTCGTTGACATCCGCCGCCACGGCCTTGGCAAGACCTGGATCGGAGACCAGCGGGTCTTGAAAGTCATCCCAGACCACGTCGGCGCTGATGCCGTATGCCTCGGCGGTGTGTTCCACCACTTCCTTGAATCGGCGGCCGACCAGATTGCCATCCGACTTGTGGAAATAGCGCACAGTCCCTTGGAATCCGGCTTCGGCGGGCACCACGTTCCACACATGGCCGCCGTGCACTTCGGTAACGGACAGCACCAGCGGGTGGAAGGGCGTGACGTTGCGGCTCACGATGGTCTGCAGGCTCAGAATAATACTGGAGAGCGCTTCGATGGGCCCGGTGCCCTTGTACGGGTAGCCGGCGTGGGTGCCTTGGGCGTGGAGGGTCACGCGGAATTTCACGCAGCCGGCCATCATCGGCTCAACGCCGATGGCCAGCTGGCCGGGCGCATAGTTGGGGTTGTTGTGCGTGCCGATAATGGCTTCGACGTCATCCACGAGTCCGGCGTCGATCATGGCGCGAGCGCCTTGGCCGGTCTCCTCACTCGGCTGGAACAGGATTTTGATCGACCCTGCGAACGTGTCACGGTGTTCGGCGAGCCAGAACGCGGCGCCGAGCAGGCCGGTCATGTGCAGGTCGTGGCCGCAGCCGTGCATCACGCCCTCGTTGACGGAACTGAAGTCCAGTCCGGAGTCTTCCACGATGGGCAGGCCGTCAATGTCGGCGCGCAGCCCGATGCGCGGGCCGGGGCCGCGCTTGCCTTGGATGAGGCCCACGACGCCGGTTTCCAGCGGATTGTGCAGGATCTCGATGCCGTGCGCCTTGAGCTGGTCGGCCAGGTAGATGCTGGTGTCGAATTCGCTGAAGCTGCGTTCCGGGTGGGAGTGCAGGTAGTGGCGGATGGCGATGAGTTCGTGGTCGATGTCGATATGTTCACTCATGGTTCCCGATTCTAGTAGCGCGAAGAATATATTGCGGCCCTCGCTTCATATTGGCGAGGGCCGCAATCTATGGGGTCAGTATGCCTTGTTATTGCTGGCGTTTGAGCAGTCGTTTGGCGATGGCGTTGGCGATGCCCTGCACCACCTGGACCAGTACGATCATGATGATCACGGCCGTCCAGGTGACGGTCTGGTCGAACTTCTGGTAGCCGTAGGCGATGGCGAAGTTACCGAGACCGCCACCGCCGATGTAGCCGGCCATGGCAGACATGTCAAGCACGCCGATGAACAGGAAGGCGTAGGCCAGGATCAGCGGTGCCAGGGCTTCGGGGATGAGTACGGTGCGGATGATGGTGAGCTTGCCGGCACCCATCGAACGCGCGGCCTCGATTACTCCCGGGTCGACCGGCACGAGATTCTGTTCGACCAGACGAGAAGTGGCGAAAGTGCACATGACCACCATCGGGAAGATGGCGGCCACGGTGCCGATGGACGTGCCGACCACGACGATGGTGAGCGGCTGCATGGCTGCCAGGAAAATGATGAACGGAATCGGGCGCACGATGTTGACGATGATGTCAAGGATGCGGTAGACGACCGCATTCTCGAACAGGTTACCGGGGCGGGTGCCGTAGAGCACCACGCCGAGGATCAGGCCGAGGAATCCGCCGATGACGAGGGTGATGAGCACCATGGTCAGGGTCTGGCCAATGGATTCGAACAGTAGTGGGCGCAGCACGTTCCAGTCGCTACGCGGGTTGGCGAGAATGATCATGCGTTGTCTCCTTCATGTGCGGCGGCGGATACACCGGGCGCGGTGGATGCAGAGGCAGTATCGGCCGCCAGCGGGTCATGGGATCGGTCTTCGGCGTAGGCGGCGTGTCCAGCGACCGCGTCGGCGTAAGCCACAGGCTTTGCGGCGGTGCCGAAGTCGATGACGTCGCTATTGACGGCGAGCTCGCGCAGGAATTCGTCCACATGCCAGCCGGGCCCGTTGAATTCGTAGGTGATGGCACCGATGGCGGTACCTTTGACCGTGTCGATACCGCCGTAGAGCAGGCTGGATTCAACGCCGTATTTGGCGATGAGTTCGGAGATATTCTGTCCGGATGCCTTGAGTTCATGGCCTTGGGTACCGGAAACGTCCTTTTGTCGGATAAGCACGGTGACAATGCGGCCCGACCATTCGTGATGCAATCGCTCGACCCGATCTTCCTCGGGCAGGCCGGACAGGGCGGTGGCGATGAATCGCTTGGTCACCGGCTGCTGGGGTGCAGCGAACACGTCGTATACGTCGCCGGATTCGACCACGCGTCCGGCGCTCATTACGGCCACGCAGCCGGCAATCTGCTGGACCACGTTCATCTGATGGGTGATAAGCACAATGGTGATGCCGAATTCCTCGTTCACACGCTTGAGCAAGGCCAGCACTTCGGTGGTGGTTTCCGGGTCGAGCGCGCTGGTGGCTTCGTCGGCGAGCAGAATCTCCGGATTAGTGGCCAGTGCGCGGGCGATGCCGACACGCTGCTTCTGGCCGCCGGACAGCTGCGAAGGGTATTTGTTTGCGTGCTCACTGAGGCCCACGAATTCAAGGAGTTCGTTGACACGACGATCCTGATAGTCCTTGCGCCAGTGATCGAGTTGCAGTGGGTAGGCGATGTTCTGGGCCACGGTTTTGGTGGAGAACAGGTTGAACTGCTGGAAAATCATGCCGATTTTCTGACGGATGGGTCGCAGCTTGGTCTCACTCAAAGAGGTGATATCGGTACCGAGCACGGTCACAGTGCCGGAGGTGGGTCGTTCGAGCGCGTTGATAAGCCGGACCAGTGTGGATTTGCCGGCACCGGAATAGCCGATGATGCCGAAGATGTCGCCGCGATCGATGGTCAGGCTGACGTCATCCACGGCTCGTGCGATGTTCGCGCCGCGTCCGCGTGTTTTGAATTCCTTCACGACATGGTCGAAGGTGATGATGGGGTCGCTCATAGTGCTCCCTGATGCTGGTTGTTGGTGTCCGGTCACGGAAGCGGAGCGAATCCCGATGTTGGCTCGGGTACTCGCTCCGCTTGGTGGTAATGGCTATGGATAGGTTAGTCGTGCGCTCGTATCAGCCACGGCTCACTGCTGGGCCTTGGCATCCTTCTCGATGTCGGACAGGAAGCCTTGCAGCTCGGAGGCGCTGAACTTGTCGGCGAAGACCGCGGTACCGCCGGAGTTCTCCTGCAGGGCGGCCAGCACGTCCTTCTGCTGGAAGATGGAGACGAGCTTCTTGTAGGTCTCATTGTTCACGTCCGCCTTGCGGGCCACCCACACGTTGATGTAGGGGCGGGCCTCCTCGGATTCGGCGTTGTCCTGGTAGATGGCGTCCTTCGGGTTGAGGCCGGCGTCGGCCACGTAGTCGTTGTTGATCACACCGGCGGCGATGGTCGGGTCCTTCAGGGTGGTGGCCACCTGTTCGGCCTTTAGCGGGGTGACCTTGACCTTGCTCTTGGCTTCATCGATGTCGGCCGGGGTGGAGAAGGCGGTCCAGTCGCCCTTGAGCGTCACGAGACCGGCGGCCTTGAGTACGCCGATGGCGCGGGCCTGGTTGGTTTCGTCGTTCGGGATGGTGACGGTGTCGCCCTGCTTCAGGTCCTTGATGTCCTTGACCTTGGTGGAGTACACGCCGAGCGGGTAGATGGCGGTGCCGCCGATGGGCTGCAGGTCCTTCTTGTTGCTCACGTTGTAGTTGGCCAGGTAAAGCAGGTGCTGGAATTCGTTGAGGTCCAGCTCGCCGGAGTCGAGGGCCGGGTTTTCGGAGGTGTAGTCCTGGAAGTCGACGATGTCGACGTAGATGCCGGCCTTCTCGGCGTTCTGCTTGAACTTGACCCATTCGGGGTTGGTGGCACCGACCACGCCGATCTTGACCGGGTTGCCCTTGCTGCCCTTGGCGGACGACTCGTTGGCACCGGCAAACGCGCGGTAGCCGAAGAACGCGGCCACGGCGATAATCGCCACGACCACGATGGTGATGATGACGTTGCGGGCGGTGTGGTTCACACGCACCGGCTCGTTATTGTTAGGAGCGGCCGGGGTTGCCGGCTGGGTTGCTGCTGTCATTGGATTTCCTCTCTCCAAAATTGATGTCGGGTAACACCATAACGCGCTTGAACCGCGAAAGTGTCGAAAAATGGCCGATTGCCGTATAAGTGTCTTTTATGGCGCGCATGCAATGGCCGGGATTCGTGCGTTTGGCGGCCGGGCGGCACAGCCGGTGCCGATATGCGAACAGGGCCCGGGACGGATCCCGGGCCCTGTTTCGTCAGCGGTCTAACGACACCGTGAAGGCGTCATCACTCGTTGTCGCCGGCGGTGGCGGCGGTGGCGGTGACGGCACCCTTCTTGTCGGTGTTCACGCCGGAGTACACCCAGTCGGTGTAGTCCGGGTGGTCGTAGCCCTTGTCGACGGCGAACTGGAAGGCCTCGTCGCGGAACTTCTCGAGTTCGTCGATCTTGTCGGCGTACTTGTCGGCGTCGATCATGCGCAGAGCCTCGGCGGTCAGCTCGTAGCGGTCGATGCGGTTGACACGAACCATGTCGTACGGGGTGGTGGTGGAGCCCTCCTCCTCGTAGCCGTGGACGTTGAAGTTGTCGTGGTTCGGACGATCGTAGATCAGACCGCGCACGTCGTGGGCGTAGGAGTGGTACGCGAACAGCACCGGCTTGTCGGCGGTGAAGATGTCGGCGAACTCCTCGTTGGACAGGGCCTCGTCGTTCTCCTTGGCGGACTGCAGGGAGAGCAGGTCGACAACGTTCACGACCTTGAACTTGATGCCCAGTTCCTTCAGCTTGTCGGAAGCGGCCATGATCTCCTGGGTGGGGACATCGCCGGCGGCGGCAAGCACGATCTCGGCTTCATCGTTGGTCTTGGCGGTGGAGGCCCAGTCCCAAGCGGCGGCGCCCTTCTCGAGCTCGGCACGAGCCTCGTCCAGGGTCAGCCAGGTGGCGGCGGGCTGCTTGCCGGCGATGATGGCGTTGATCTTGTTGGTGGACTTGTAGCACTTCTCGGCGATGGCCAGCAGCATGTTCGCGTCGGTGGCGAAGTAGATGCCGATGACGTGGTCGTTGTGGAAGCACTTGTTCAGCAGGACGGAGGTGACACCCGGATCCTGGTGGGAGAAGCCGTTGTGGTCCTGACGCCAGACGTGGGAGGAGACCAGCAGGTTCATGGAGGCGATCGGCTTGCGCCACGGAATCTCGCGGACGGTAGCCTCAAGCCACTTGGCGTGCTGGTTCAGCATGGAGTCGATCACGTGGACGAAGGACTCGTAGGAGCTCCAGATGCCGTGACGGCCGGTCAACAGGTAGGCCTCGAGGAAGCCTTCCATCTGGTGCTCGGACAGCTGCTCGACAACCTGGCCGGAGACGCGCATGTGCTCGTCGACCTCGTCGGAGATGTAGCCGGCATCCCACTGCTTGTTGGTGACTTCGTAGGAAGCCTGCAAACGGTTGGAAGCGGTCTCATCCGGTCCGAAGATGCGGAAGTCACGCGGGTTGTTCTTGATGATGTCGCGGGTGTAGGCGCCCAGGGAGCGGGTGGCCTCGAGCTGGCCCCAGCCATGGCCGAACTCGGCCACTTCCTTGACCTCGTAGTCCTCGAGGTTCGGCAGCTTCAGGTCGTCGCGGATCACACCGCCGTTGGCGTTCGGGTTGGCACCGATACGCAGCTCGCCCTTCGGCATGAAGGCGAGGACGTCGTCCTTGACGGCGCCGTTGGCGTCGAACAGCTCTTCCGGCTTGTAGGACTCGAGCCAGTTCTTGAGGACCTCGAAGTGGGCCTCGGTGTCGCGGGCGGAGGCCAGCGGCACCTGGTGGGAACGCCAGGAGCCTTCGGTCTTCTTGCCATCGATGTACTTCGGGCAGGTCCAGCCCTTCGGGGTGCGGAAGATCAGCATCGGGTAGAACGGACGGTGCACGTTGTCGGTCTGAGCGGTGGCCTTGATGTCGCAGATCTCGTCCCAGATGGTCTCCCACAGCTCGGCGAAGCGACGGTGGATGGACATGTGGTCCTCATCATCGAAGCCAGCGACGAACTCGTAGGGCTCGTAACCCATGCCGTGGAAGAACTCGTGGAGCTCTTCGTCGGAGATGCGGGACAGGATGGTCGGGTTGGCGATCTTGTAGCCGTTGAGGTGCAGGATCGGCAGCACGATACCGTCGGTGCGCGGGTTCACGAGCTTGTTGGACTGCCAACCGGTAGCCAGCGGGCCGGTCTCAGCCTCGCCGTCGCCGACGATGGCCGGGACGAACAGGCTCGGGTTGTCCATGATGGCGCCGTAAGCGTGGGACAGAGCGTAACCCAGCTCACCACCCTCGTGGATGGAGCCCGGGGTCTCCGGAGCGAAGTGGGACGGAATACCGCCCGGGTAAGAGAACTGACGGAAGAACTTCTGCAGACCAGCTTCGTCCTTGGTGATCTTCGGGAAGGTCTCGGTGTAGGTGCCGTCCAGGTAGGACTGGGAGGTACCGGCCGGGCCACCGTGGCCCGGGCCCATGATGATCACGGTGTTCTGGCCGTGGTCAGCAATGAAACGGTTGATGTGGCCGATGAGGAAGTTCAGGCCAGGGGTAGTGCCCCAGTGGCCCACCAGACGGTGCTTCACATCTTCGCGGGTGAAGGGCTCCTTCATCAGCGGGTTGGAACGCAGATAAATCTGGCCGATGGAAAGGTAGTTGGCAACGCGCCAGTACTTGTCAACGCCTTCGAGGGCTTCCTCGGAAACCGGAGCGCTGAGCTTCTTCCAAGGGGTGCCAATAACAGGACTCGTCATGTGTACTCCTGTACTCCTGCACGTAATCGTGCGATTGATTATTTCTGTTCGGTCACGGTCCCTGACCCTTGCGGTGCCAAGGTTTTCCGTTCCCAGTCAATCGTCATGGTACGAGGACAACGCGACTTTTGAACGATTTCTTGCGGGTGTGTTCGAAATTGTTGCGGAAATTTCAGTATTTGTGCGATTCAACTGACCGTTTGTCAACATTAGTTTTTTCAACATACTTTTTCAAAACGGCGGAAGCATGCGGAAATCCATTATCTGGCTAGAACAGCGCACGTTCGATTTCCCATGTTTGAAATCGGCGTGTTGTCCGACTACAGGCATGTAGTTTGTTCGATTTACGCACATGGTCTCTGCGTGTCGGCCTTGTCGCCTTGACCAGTGATAATCAGTGGTGTTCAGCCCACGTAAAATTCCAATGAACGTTAGGGGAATATCAATGGCAAACGGTCCTGTGCTTGTCGTCGACTTCGGCGCCCAGTACGCCCAGCTCATCGCCCGCCGCGTGCGCGAAGCAGGCGTGTACTCCGAGCTGGTCCCTCATTCCATGCCGGTTGACGAGATCCTGGCCAAGGATCCGAAGGCGATTATTCTGTCCGGCGGCCCGGCCTCCGTGTTCGAGCCCGGCGCGCCGACCATAGATACTAAGGTATTCGAATCCGGTGTTCCGGTGCTTGGTATCTGCTACGGCTTCCAGGTCATGGCCTATGAGCTCGGCGGCAAGGTGGATAAGGCCGCTCTCGGCGAATACGGCAAGACCTCAGCCACCATCGACGACGCCGACGGCATCCTCGCCGACTCCCCCGCCGAGCAGACCACGTGGATGAGCCACGGTGTGGCGGTCGAACAGGCCCCGGCCGGCTTCGAAGTGCTGGCCCACACCGAAGGCGCGCCCGTGGCCGCCATGGCGGACGAATCCCGCAAGCTCTATGGTGTGCAGTGGCACCCGGAAGTCAAGCACTCCCCGCTTGGCCAGAAGCTTATCGAAAACTTCCTGCACCGTTGCGCCGCGCTGCCCAACGACTGGGATGCCTCCTCGATTATCGAGGATCAAGTCAAGAAGATCCGCGAGAAGGTCGGCGACGCCGAGGTGATCTGCGGCCTGTCCGGCGGCGTGGACTCCGCCGTGGCCGCCGCTCTGGTGCACAAGGCCATCGGTGACCAGCTCACCTGCGTGTTCGTGGACCACGGCCTGCTGCGTAAGGGCGAGGTCGAGCAGGTCAAGCACGACTTCGTTGCCGCCACCGGCATCAAGCTCATCACCGTGGACGCGGCCGACGACTTCCTTGAGGCCCTGAAGGGAGTCTCCGAGCCGGAGCGCAAGCGTAAGATCATCGGTGAGAAGTTCATCCGCACGTTCGAGAAGGCCCAGCGCCAAGTGCTTGAAGAGGCCGGCGCGCGCGGCAAGGAAGTCAAGTTCCTCGTGCAGGGCACCCTCTACCCCGACGTCGTCGAATCCGGCGGCGGCGACGGTGCAGCCAACATCAAGTCCCACCACAACGTCGGCGGCCTGCCCAAGGACATCAAGTTCCAGCTCATCGAACCGCTGCGCACTCTGTTCAAGGATGAGGTGCGCGCCATCGGCACCGAGCTCGGTCTGCCCGACGAAATCGTCTGGCGTCAGCCTTTCCCCGGCCCGGGTCTGGGCATCCGCATCATCGGCGAGATCACCAAGGAGCGCCTCGACCTGCTGCGCGAGGCCGACGCCATCGCCCGCGAGGAACTCTCCAAGGCCGGTCTCGACCGCGACATCTGGCAGTGCCCGGTCGTGCTTCTGGCTGACGTTCACTCTGTCGGCGTCCAAGGCGACGAGCGCACCTACGGCTCCCCCATCGTGCTGCGTCCGGTGAGCTCGGAGGACGCCATGACCGCCGACTGGTCTCGCGTGCCCTACGACGTGCTCGCCACGATCTCCACGCGCATCACCAACGAGTGCCGCCAGATCAACCGCGTCGTCCTCGACTGCACGTCCAAGCCTCCGGCCACAATTGAATGGGAGTAATTGCTCTCTGTGACGAATGGGATTCTCCATCGGGGAATCCCTTTTTTGTTGCCGACGATGCCCAGTATAATTTTTCCGCTTACGACGTCGTCCGGAAAGGGATGCCGACCTCTTCGCGCCAGGGATTCGACAACGAAAAATACATCGAACTGCAAGCCGCCAACATCTCAACAGCGTGAACCGACGCTTGCACTCGGATGAAACGCTGATTGCATTGTCAATCACCAGCGCCACCAGTCCTGTGGCCGCTCGCGTCATCGACGGGCTCAAACAGTTGCAGGGCTGCGACGCCTTTTCTCCGTTATCATCTCATCCACGGACGAGGCGCTGTATCGCAATCTCGGCATCAACGTGTGCTGCGAACCGAAGCACGAACGGGTGAGTCTGTATCACCGGTAAACGCCACCGATAAGCGCGGTATGCCGCGAATCGTCAAGCCGGTAATCATGCAGCATGCGGCCTGACGATTCGCTGCTGTCACATTGTCTCTCCCCTCGACCATGCTGGGCTTGTTTTCCGTTTGTTGGAGAGAACGGGGGATGCCATCAGCACTACGGTGAGAGAAGGATTATCCGTGAAGCGGTTCGTGGGTCTAGACGGTATTAAAGGACTGGCGCTGCTGGCCATCGTGCTCTATCACTGCATGCAGCAGCGTCTGCCGGGCGGATTCTACGGCGTGGACGTGTTCTTCACCGTCTCGGGATTCCTGACCGCCACAAGCCTCATACGGTCCCTGAACACGACCGGAACGCTCAACCTCGTGCGATTCATCCCCAAGCGGGCGGTGCGCCTCTACCCCGCGTTGCTCCTGCTGATCCCGATCATCGTCAGCGCCGGCTGGCTGTTCGATCACGATATGCTGGTGTCCATCCGCGATCAGGTCATCACCGTGCTGCTGGGCTGCTACAACTGGTACGCCATCGGCACGGGACAAAGCTACTTCGACCAGATGAATCCGCAGGTGTTCCGTCATCTGTGGTTCATCGGCGTGCTTATGCAGTTCTACGTGATCGTGCCGTTCATCGTATGGCTGATGTGGCGGATTCGGCGCACGCGGTATGCCTCACTGGTCCCTTTGTCGCTGGCGGCGGCCAGCGGCCTTGCCATGGGACTGATGTATACGCCCAAGGGCGATCCCACCCGCGTCTACTTCGGCACCGATACGCACGGCATGGGTCTGATGCTGGGCGTCGCCCTCGCCTGGTGGGTCACCGTGGCCCCGCTGGGCAACGCCGACCAAGAGCCCGAACCGACGCCCCGCATCATCAGTTCGGGTGATTTCCCCGTCGCACGTGAGACGCCGACGCCTCACGTTCCGGCATGGAGGCGCCTATGGGACGCGGCGGCACCCTCGATGGCGTTCATCAGCCTGATCGCCTTGGTGAGCATGACGGTCGTGGGCAGGCAGGACGCCTTCGCCTTCCGCGGGGGCATCATGCTGTCCAGCCTGCTGTCCGTGCTGCTGATCGCCGGCACCATCGCCGATGACTCCTGGATGCAAAGCCTTATGGTGTTCAAGCCGCTGGCCGCACTCGGCCGGTATTCATACGGCATCTATCTGTGGCATTGGCCGTTGTGGATCCTCTCCACCGCCCTCGCCCCGAAGCTCTTCCGGTCCGCCGCCCCCTGGCCTCTCGCCATGGCCGCGCTGCTCACCGTCGCCATGGTGACGCTCTCCTGGCAGATGGTGGAGAAGCCGGCGGCGCTCTCGCCGCTGTCCATCGTGCTGCCCCCTCGCGCATGCGGCCGCCGCCGGGCCGTGCAGGTCATCGTCTTCGACCTCATTGCGGCGCTCTCGCTGGTCGGCTGCGTGCAGGGCATCGTCCATGCGCCGGCGAAGACCGCCATGCAGATTCAGTTGGAGCAACAGGCCGCGCAACTGGAGCGCCTGCAGAAGACCGAACATGTGCTGCTGCGCCGCAACGTGCCGGCACCGCCCAAGCCCACGCATACGATGCCCACCGGAGACCGGATCACCGCCATAGGCGATTCGGTGATGCTCGCCTCCTCACAAGGGTTGTCGGCGGTGTTTCCCGGCATACAGATCGACGCGAGTGTGTCACGATCCATCATGGCCGCGCCCGAGCTCATCGACGATGATCTCGCCACCGGCAGCCTACGGCAATGGGTGCTGGTGGGACTGGCCACCAACTCGCAGATCAGCGCCGATCAGCTTGACCGCATTCTCGCCATGATCGGGCGGGACCGTGTGCTGGTGCTGGTCAACGCACATGCTGATCGCGCATGGGTCCCGCCCACCAACCAGACGCTGGCCGACTATGCGGCCGCACACCCGAGCAACGTGGTGCTGGTGGATTGGAATGCCACAGCCAACGCGAACGCGCAGATGCTCGGCTCCGACGGCATCCACCCGAGCATGGATAGCGATATCTATGCAAAGGCGGTCAAACAGGCCATCGAACAATGGATCGCAAGCGGCAAGTGAACGGCAGGCAACGCTGAGTTGTCCAACCGGTCGTGAAGAACGGCTATGCTGAAGACTGCATCAACGAGACCACACGTTGGGAGACATGGTGAGCGCAATCCTTGAAGGGAAGCCCGATAAGAATCTTATTCTCGTTACGGGAAGGATTCATCCGAAGTTGGCTGAGGATGTCGCCGAGCAGCTCGGCATTGACGTCCTTGAAACCACCGCATACGATTTCGCCAACGGCGAGATGTACGTGCGCTACACCGAATCGGTGCGTGGCGCCGATGTGTTCGTGCTGCAAAGCCACTACAAGCCCATCAACAAGGCGATCATGGAGCAGCTCATCATGATCGACGCATTGAAGCGCGCCTCGGCCCGTTCCATTACTGCGGTCTGCCCGTTGCTCGGCTACTCCCGGCAGGACAAGAAGCACCGCGGCCGCGAGCCCATCTCCTGCCGTCTGGTGTTCGACCTGCTGAAGACCGCCGGTGCCGACCGCATCATGTCGGTCGATCTGCATGCCGCGCAGTCCCAAGGCTTCTTCGACGGCCCGGTCGATCATCTGGTGGCCATGCCGGTGCTGGTCGACTACATCCGTGATCGTTTCCAGGGCCATCTCGACAACGTCGCCGTCGTCTCCCCCGACGCCGGCCGCATTCGCGTAGCCGAGCAGTGGGCGCAGCGTCTCGGCGGCGGTCCTCTCGCTTTCGTGCACAAGACGCGCGACATCACCCGCCCGAACCAGGCGGTCGCCAACCGTGTGGTCGGCGACGTCGCCGGCAAGGACTGCGTGCTTGTCGATGACCTGATCGACACCGCCGGTACCATCGCGGGCGCATGCCACGTGCTGCAGGACGCGGGAGCCAAGTCGGTGACCGTGGTCGCCACGCACGGCGTGCTCTCCGGCCCGGCCATCGAACGACTCAAGAACTGCGGCGCACGCGAAGTCGTGCTGACCGACACCGTGCCGATTCCCGAAGAGAAGCGCTGGGACGGTCTGACCGTGCTGTCGATCGCCCCGCTGCTGGCCAGCGCCATCCGCGCCGTATTCGAGGACGGCTCGGTCGCCGAACTGTTCGACACCTACCCCGAGCACCACGGTCAAGGCTTCCTGTTCGCCTGATTACGTGCGTGTTTGTTCGCGGAAAGCACACAATGCGAGACGCGACATGGCGTAGTCTTTCGGTAAATACCGACAGTATGATATAAATGAACACTTGTGGGCCGAAAGCCCACGACTCCCCCATGGTGTAATGGCAGCACACGGGTCTTTGGAACCCTTTGTCTTGGTTCGAGTCCAGGTGGGGGAACGGCTGACGGCCGCTCGACATCCGGGCGGCCGTCTATTGTTTTGAGGTGTTTCCGCCCTCAATAGACATTCCGATCGAAGGGAATACGTCAGTTATGGCATTATCCGCAGCCATCGTCCTCGCCGCCGGCGAGGGTACCCGCATGCGTTCCAACAAGCCGAAGGTGCTGCATACTTTTGCAGGCAAGACCTTCCTGAACAGGGTCATGGATTCGGTGGCCGCCCTGAATCCCGACACGCTGGCCGTGGTCGTGCACTTCCAGGCCGAGCGCGTCGCCGAAGCCGCCCGCTCCTATGACGAGCAGGTCACCATCGTGAACCAGGACGACATCCCCGGCACCGGCCGCGCCGTCCAGTGCGCGATGGCCCAGCTCACCGAATCCGGCAAGATCGACGGCCCGGTGCTCATCGCCGCCTCCGACATGCCGCTGCTCGACAGCGAGACGCTGCACCGCCTGGTCGAATTCCACACCGCCTCCGGCAACGGCGCCACCGTGCTCACCACCATCCTCGACGACCCGACTGGCTACGGCCGCATCATCCGCGACCGCGAAGGCAACGTGCTGCGCATCGTCGAGCAGAAGGACGCCAACCGCAGCGAACTCGCCGTGCAGGAGGTGAACACCTCGGTCTACGTGTTCGAGGCCTCCGTGCTCGCCGAGGCGATCGCCGGACTGAAGTCGAACAACGCGCAGGGCGAGTTCTACCTGACCGACGCGCTGGAAACCGCCAAGACGGCCGGCAAGGTCGGCGCGTTCGCCGCACCGGATCCGCTCACCGTCGAGGGCGTGAACGACCGCGTGCAGCTGGCCGCCCTGTCCAAGACCTACAACCGCCGCGTCTGCGAACGCTGGATGCGCAATGGCGTGACCATTCTCGATCCGGAGACCACCTGGATCGAGGACGACGTCCAGATCGGCCGCGACGCCACCATCCTGCCCGGCTCCTTCCTGCAAGGTCATACGGTGATCGGCGAGGACGCCGTCGTCGGCCCGTACACCACCCTTATCGACGCGACCGTGGACGAGGGTGCGGTGGTCGAACGTTCCCGTGTGCAGGAATCGCATATCGGGGCGCGCACGAACATCGGACCGTGGACCTACCTGCGTGCGGGCAACGAGTTCGGCGAGGACGCCAAGGCCGGCGCATTCGTCGAGATGAAGAAGGCGCACATCGGCAACGGCACCAAAGTGCCGCACCTGAGCTATGTGGGCGACGCCCGGCTCGGCGACCACACCAACATCGGCGGCGGCACCATCACCGCCAACTACGATGGCGTGCACAAGAACCGCACCGTGATCGGCGACGGCTGCCATGTGGGCGCCGGCAACCTGTTCGTGGCCCCGGTCGAGGTGGGCGACAACGTCACCACCGGCGCCGGTTCCGTGGTGCGTCATGCCGTGCCGGACGACACGATGGTCTACTCCGAGAACACGCAGCACAACGTCGAGGGCTGGAAGCCCGCCTGGGAGCGCTGAGCCATGCCCGCACTACAGGATTCGATCAACGCCGTCCGCGTGGCCGCCGAGGCCGCGAACCGTCTCAAGGCCACCGATATCGTGGCCTTCGACGTGGCCGACCTGCTCGGCATCACCGACATCATGATGATCGCCGGTGCCTCCAACGAGCGCCAGGTGCTGGCCGTGGCCGAGGAAATCGAAAAGGACCTTTACCTCAAGTGCTCCGGACGCCAGCCGCGCTCGCGCGAGGGCCTGACCGAAGGCCAGTGGGTGCTGCTCGACTACGGCGATTTCGTGATTCATGTCATGCACGAGGAATCACGCGAATTCTACGGGCTCGAACGACTCTGGCGCGACTGCCCGGCCATCGATCTCGATCTTGCGCATCCGGAGACGAAGGAACCGCTGCGATGAGCGATCACGTCCGTTCCATATTCCTCGTCCGTCATGGACGCACTTCCTATAACGCCGCCCACAAGCTCCAAGGCCAGGTCGATATTCCGCTGGACGCCGTGGGTGAATGGCAGGTCAAGCAGACCGCCACGGCCTTGAAAAGCCTGTACGTCGATCGTCGGCCGGAAATCGACAATCGATTCATTGTCTGCTCCGATTTGAAGCGTGCGCACGCCACCGCGCAGGCTTTCGCCGACGTATTGGACGATGTGGCGCCCGTCGACGATCCGCGCGTGCGGGAACGCAGTTTCGGCGAGTGGGACGGCCATGCCGTCAGCGAACTGGCCGAACGCTACCCCGAGGACTTCCGCTCCTGGGCGGAGTTCCGCGGCGGCGAGCTGAAGTACGGCGCCGAACCCAAGGAAGCCGTAGGCAAACGCGGTGTGGAGGCTCTTGAGGACTGGTCCACGCGTGCCGGAGACGACACGGACCTGTTCGTGTTCTCGCACGGCGCATGGATCGCGCAGACATTGCAGACCCTGTTGGGCATTTCCGCGATCGATCCGACCTTCTCCACGATGGTTTCGCTGCGCAACGCGCACTGGGTGCGGTTGACGCCGATGGACAACCCCGATGGGACCGTGCGGTGGCGTTTGATGGATTACAACCACGGTCCCGCCATCGCCGACACCGACGAATGGGAACGCGAACGCTGAGCCTTCTCGAATCGCTTTGCCGCTTGGGGCCTCCTGCGCGACCGGTATGCCGGACCTCCGGTTCCCGATCATGCAGGAGGCCCCAAGCGGTTTCGGCGGCGTTGAGTGGCCCTACGCGGCCGAATCACATCCGGCGATACCGGCGCAACGGCGGAAACAAGCCGAAACAAGGTGTCGCCACACCGCCTCGCCATCCGGCGACACGCCGAGTGTTGCCGGAATCGGCATCCCGGCGTAATGTATACGAGGTCCGAACGACGGGCCAACAATTAAAGAACGGGGCTATAGCGCAGCTGGTAGCGCATCTCCATGGCATGGAGAGGGTCGGGGGTTCGAATCCCCCTAGCTCCACGATGAAGCCGTCAGGTTGCATGATGTGATGGTTTCTCCGCTGGTTCGTGGTGGGTATCTCGACTCCCATGAATCGGATAGCTTCACTCGGGGCTATAGCGCAGCTGGTAGCGCATCTCCATGGCATGGAGAGGGTCGGGGGTTCGAATCCCCCTAGCTCCACAATCAAGGCCGGTGCTTCATGCATCGGCCTTTTGCGTCTCCCCCGCCACGACACTGCGTGAACGGTAACGGTGATCGCCACTACAATGAATGATGGTCCCTATCATGCTGATATCAAAGGAGACATCGTGACCGTCACCCGTGTATACATCGCCAGCCCCGAAGGCGCCAATGGACGCAACGTCGTCGCCTATGGCGTGCTCAATGCGTTGACCTCCAAATACAAGACCATGGTGTTCCGGCCGGCCGTGTCGAACCATGACGAATTCACCCCCATCCTGCTCGCCGCCTCCAATGCGGGGCTCGGCGTGTCCCTGTCCACCGGCCTCGACGTGCATAAGGTGCGCGCCGACAAGGACACCGCCCGCGGAGACATCGTCGGCGAGTTCAACTACGCCATGGAGGTCTCCCGCGCGAACGCCGCCCTGATCGTCGGCACCGACAAATCCCACGTCAACGACCCGACCACCTACGAGTTCAACGCGGACGTCGCCGCCGATCTGAAGGCCGGGGTATTCCTGGCCGTGTGCACCATGGACCGATGGCCGCACGAGCTCGACGAAACCGTGCAACTGTCCATCGAGGGCATGCGCGCCGCGGGCAATACGGTGCTCGGCATCTTCGTGACCGGCTGCGAGCCGCGTCATGCCTTCTCCGTCAAAGAGACCCTCGCCAAATACGGCCTGCCGGTCTGGACTTTGCCGCAGGTGCCCTTCACCGACGAATCCACCAAGGACCTGGCCCTTGAGACCTTCCGCAAGCACGCTCCCATCGACGAGGTGCTCGCCGCGCTCGACGTGGACGTCACCGCGCCGGTCACGCCGTACGCCTTCCAATTCGACCTGCTCGGCAAGGCCAAGAGCAACAAGAAGACCATCGTGCTGCCCGAAGGCGAGGAGGACCGCATCATCAAGGCGGCCGATTACCTGCTCGAACGTGAGACCGTGAACCTCATCATCGTGGGCGACAAGGACGCCATCCTGGCCCGCGGCCGGGAACTGGGGCTGAACAGTCTGGGGCGCGCCCGATTCCAGGCCATGGACGACGAGAACGTGCTCAAGCCGATGGTGGCCAAACTGTGCGAGTTGCGCGCCAAGAAGGGCATGACCGAGGAGCAGGCCCGCAAGCAACTGACCGACGCCGGCTACTTCGGCACCATGCTGGTGGTGCTCGGCTATGCCGACGGACTGGTTTCGGGTTCCGTGCATTCCACCGCCAACACCGTGCGCCCCGCCCTGCAGGTCATCAAGACCAAGCCGGGCCAGAAACTGGTCTCGGGCGCGTTCCTCATGTGCTTCAAGGACCATGTGGCCGTGTTCGCCGACTGCGCCATCAACCTCAACCCGGACGCCGAGCAGCTTTCCGAGATCGCGCTGCAGTCCGCCGAGACCGCCCGCGCCTTCGGCATCGACCCGAAGGTCGGCATGCTCTCCTACTCCACCCTCGGCTCGGGCAAGGGCCCGGACGTGGATCTGGTGGAGGAGGCCACCAAGCTGCTCAAGGAGAAGGCGCCCGATCTGCCGGTGGTCGGCCCCATCCAGTTCGACGCCGCTTGGTCCCCCACCGTGGCCGCCACCAAGGCCAAGGGCAACGATGTGGCCGGACACGTCAACGTGTTCGTCTTCCCGGACCTGTGCGCCGGCAACATCGGCTACAAGGCCGTGCAACGCTCCTCCGGCGCCCTGGCCATCGGCCCGGTGCTGCAGGGGCTCAACAAACCGGTGAACGACCTGTCCCGTGGTGCTCTGGTGCAGGACATCATCAACACCATCGCCCTCACCGCCATCGAAGCGCAGTGAGCCCGGCTTAGCTCCCGCCAGCGGGAGCTGTCACGCACAGCGTGACTGAGGGTGGTCAGGCGCGAAGCAGAACCACCCTCAGTCGGCTTCGCCGCCAGCTCCCGCCAGCGGGAGCCACTGTAATGCTTATTTTGTAGCAAGCAACGAGTAATCTAGTCAACGGTAACCCGTGTCTCACGGGAACATTCAATCACAATGGAGGATGCCCACAATGGCGAAAACCGTCCTTGTCATCAATTCCGGCTCCAGCTCGATCAAGTACCAGCTGGTTGATCTTGAATCCGGCGAAGGCCTCGCTTCCGGTCTTGTCGAGAAGATCGGCGAACCGGTCGACGGCCACTACAAGCACGAGTACAACGGCGAAAAGCATGAGCTTGAAGAGCCGATCCACGACCACGAGCAGGGTCTCAAGCGCGTGCTCGGCTTCTTCGAGGAGTACGGCCCGAAGCTGTCCGAGGCCGGCATCGTCGCCGTCGGCCACCGCGTGGTGCAGGGTGGCTCCATCTTCCCGAACCCGGCCCTCGTGACCGACAAGACCATCAACCAGGTCAAGGATCTGGCCGTGCTCGCCCCGCTGCACAACGGCCCGGAGGCCAAGGGCGCCGAGGTCATGCGCTCCCTGCTGCCGGATGTTCCGCAGATCTTCGTGTTCGACTCCTCCTTCTTCTTCCAGCTGCCGAAGGCCGCCAGCACCTACGCGCTGAACAAGGAGATCGCCGACCAGTACCACATCCGCCGCTACGGCGCCCACGGCACCTCCCACGAATACATCTCCTCCGTGGTGCCGGGCGTCATCGGCAAGCCGGCCGAAGGCCTCAAGCAGATCGTCCTGCACATCGGCAACGGAGCCTCCGCCTCCGCCGAGATCTCCGGCAAGCCGGTCGAGACCTCCATGGGCCTGACCCCGCTTGAGGGCCTGATGATGGGCGGCCGCACCGGCGACATCGACCCGGCCGTGGTCTTCCACCTGATCCGCAACGCCCACATGAACGTGGACGAGCTCGACGCCCTGTTCAACAAGCGTTCCGGCATGATGGGCATGACCGGCTACGGCGACCTGCGCGAGGTCCACCGTCTGGTGTCCGAGGGCAATGAGGACGCCAAGCTGGCCCTCGATGTCTACGTGCACCGCATCGTCAGCTACATCGGCAACTACACCTACCAGATGGGCGGCTGCGACGTGATCACCTTCACCGCCGGTGTGGGCGAGAACGACGACGTGGTCCGCAAGATGGTGTGCGACAAGCTCGCTCCGTTCGGCGTCAAGCTGGACGAGGAGAAGAACGCCGTGCGCTCCAAGGAGCCGCGCATCATCTCCACCCCGGACTCCTCCGTGGTCATCGCCGTGATTCCGACGAACGAGGAGCTGGCCATCGCCCGCAAGTCCGCCGCGATCGCCGAAGCCGGCACCGACACCTACGGCAACACCTTCGCCAAGTAAGTAACCGCCGTTAGGCATCTCACTAATCTCTAGTCGCAACACTATGGGGGGCTGATTCCGATTGGAATCAGCCCCCCATTCGTATATGGTCATGAGACCACTACCCCTGCGTCATACTCCCCTCAGTCCGCGTAGCGGACTGAGGGGAGTTCCACCAGAACACAGGACCCCTTACTGCCTCAGCATGCCGCTCCACATACCGACGAAATCAGGCAAGGTCTTGCGCGTGGTGGCCACGTTGATGACCTCGATATCGGGAATACGCAGCCCCAGCATCGCGGCGAACGTGGCCATACGGTGATCAGCATAGGTTTCCATCACGGCACCGTGCAACGTCTCCGCCGGCACCGGTTCGATACGCAATCCATCAGGCAATTCCTCAGCCGCTCCCCCAACACGACGAATCTCGTTGACCAATGCCTCCAGACGATTCGTTTCGTGGCCGCGCAAGTGACCAATACCAACCATGTCTGTCGACTTATCAGCAAACACCAGAATCGCCGCCAACGAGGGCGCAATCTCCCCGGCCGCCGTCAAATCGAACGTACCCAGCCCACGCACGATGCCGTCACCGGTCACCTCGCAATAGCGCACGCCATCGATTGTCGGGAACGATACTTTGGCACCTATCTGTTCCAGATAGCCCGGCAACAAACCACCCGGCTGGGTGGTGGTCTCAGGCCAATGAGGCACCCGGACCGTGCCGCCGGCGATCAATGCCGCGCCGAGGAATGGCGCCGCGTTCGACAGGTCGGGCTCAACGGTCACCTTGCTCGGCAGTTGCATTGCGCGCGGTTCAACCGTCCATGTGCGGGCGGATTCATCGGCCTCAACCGCTCCTCCAGCACCGGTCACATCAGCCACAGTCATGCGAATGTGTGGCAGACTCGGGGTCTTCTCCCCCGTGTGCGTGAGGTGCAGACCGCCAGGCAGTTTGGAACTAATCAGCAACAGGCCGGAGATGAACTGGGAAGAACCGGACGAATCGATGCTGACATGCGCCTGGGCAGCCGGCAAGGTTGCAGGCGGCGTAATAGTGAACGGCAGACGGCCAACCTCGCCGTGATAATCAACCGTTGCACCCAGCTGTTCCAAACCGTCAAGCACCGGCTTCATCGGGCGTGCATAAGCCTGTTCGTCGCCATCAAAATTCACTGGGCCATCTGCAAACAGGGCAAGGCCGGGCACGAAACGCATCACCGTGCCGGCCAGTCCGCAGAACACATTGACGTTGCCATGGAATCGGCCGGATACGGGAGGAGTAACCGTTACGGTGGTGTCGGTTGCGGAATCCACGTCGCAGCGGACACCGAGGGCTTCGAGGGCGTCCATCATAAGGTCCGTGTCGCGCGAACGCAACAGGCCAATCAGAGTAACGGGCTTGCTGCCGAGGGCGGCGAGAATCAGGTAGCGGTTGGATAGGGACTTGCTGCCCGGCACCGTTACCGTAGCGTTCAACGGCTGTGTGGCGAGCGGGGCAGGCCAGAGATTCGTAAGTTGTTCAGGCATAAGGCCAAATCTATCAGTATTTGGAGGCTCCAGAGCGTCCGCTGTCATTCATTTGGTCGATTTGTCGTTCATTAGGTAGGTCAGCCTCCGCACCCACCTTTGAAATGGCGCGATTCCAACATGGCGTAGGACACCGAACCTACCAAATGAACGATAAATCGACCTAATGAACGAGATATCTATCAACGGTCGGCGGCGATGCGGGATTCGATCTGCTGGTCGGGCTCGTCATGCGGCTGTTCGAAACCGCCTTCGATGGCCTGCGCGTGCAGCAGCTGGGCGGCCACACGATCGGCTTCGATGGCGGCGATCTGGCGCGAAAACACGATGAACCAGCCGAGGAAGGCCATGCCGGCCAACGCCTCCACATTGGTCAGGGTGTTGTGGCCCAACATCATATTGGCCCAGAACGCGGCACACACGAGCGCGGTCAGGTCGGAAGCCACCATCACGGCTTTGGAGAGGCGCGGAGCCAGCCACGGCAGAAGCCCGAACAGCAGCAGCATGACGGCCGGCAGTCCCTTGGCGCACACATTGTGCAGGATATGGTGCGGCGTGTATCGGAAGACGCCGATGCCGATGAACGCCAGGCCGGACACCGTCAGCAGGAGGGACAGCACGGCGATGCGCGCCGCGAAATGCGGGATCTCATAGCCGCGGTTCGGGTCGCTTTTGGTGCGGTCATGCCATAGACGCCGCAACCGTTCAGTGGCCACCAGTTCGGAGATGGCGAAGTAGCTGACGATGATGATGCACGAGCCGGCAAGGATCAGCGTGGAGTTGAACATGCGCGCCGCGAACGTGGAGCGGTCGCCAAGCTGGGAGAAATTGTTGAGATACCAGTACGGGTCATCGGTGGTCATGCCGGCGGTGGCCACGCCGGAGACGACGAAGAACGGCAACAGGCCGGCGATGGTCTTGGCGTTCATCATCTCCGCCTGCACGAAAGTCATGTATCCCACCACGCCGGCGAATGCCGCGCAAACGCTGGAGATGTATCCGGAGAAGATGGCATTGCCCATCATGTCGTTGGCCACACCGACGAGCGCGAACGACGACAGGAAAATGGTCGCGGCATACACCACGGACAGGGACGCGATCTCGAAGACGCGGCGGATCGGCGCGAACCAACCGTGCCTGAGGTTCAGGGAGCGGGACTTGCGCCCATAGCCGATGATGAAGGAAAAGACGCCGCATAACGCCACGATGCCCGCGCACACCATGAACCGGCGTTGCGTCAGCTGCCAGATGGGCGGCGCGTATTCCATGTACAGGTTCATCGAGATGGCGCCGATGACGGCGCAAACCAGAAAGGAGACCAGACCCGAAGTCTCCGCACGTTGATGACGTCCCATGCGCGGCCCCCTGCTCACTCGTTCGCATGCATTCCTCGCACCACCATACATACAAGGCGCTACCGCCGTGTCGGCGTAGCCGGGTGCGATGGTCGTCAGTCCGAGGCGGATTCGTTACGGACGTCACCTCGGGCGGACCCTCCGGCGTGTCGCCCGGCAATCCAGCCATTGTTGTTCTGCATAAGACAGAAGAAGGCAAAAGCGGGTAACCCCACCAACGAACAGTCAATCCATGGACAATACGTTGACAGGGCACCCGCCTACCGTCGGTGAAAGGCGTTAGATGGTCCGACGCCGTCTGGTGATGATTAGAATCGCCACAGCAACCGCCAAGAAGACCACTACGGCCCCGCCGATCATCATGACGTCCACACCAAACAGCGAAAGGCCTAATGTTAAAAGTCGAAGATAGGAGTTCATTCCAGCAAGTCCATCCTCTACGTAGGCTTCCGACCATACAATTGGAAACAATGGTTTGTCACTTTGAAGGAGAAAGTCATGGCCAAAATCGATGCCGATGCGATGTCCCACAGAACATTGGAGACCGTTGCTGCGCTGGCGAAATTGCCTGTAGTTCGCGTTAATCGTGAAGCATTCCTCAGAAAACAGTTCAAGGATTCCGAATACTTGAACCAGATTCTGCAGGATGGTCCGCAAAGCGTGTACACACCTGAGTCACTGAGGAAAAAGACAGATAAGATTATCGCCGCCAGCGCGACTGCGACTTCGCTGACCTCGTTTGCTGCAGGATTACCCAGCAATCCCACAGTCATGGCTGCTGCTGGGGGTGCAGATGTCGTCCAGTACTTCGGCTTTGCACTCAATATGGCTCAGCAACTTGCTTATCTGTTCGGCGATGATGAATTATTCTCCGACAATATGGATAACCTCTCGGAGCAAACTCAAAATAGAATCATTGCATACCTTGCTGCAATGCTCGGAGTCAGTGGATCCGCAACTCTCGTGCTTCTCGTATCAAAGAAGGCAGGAGGAACCATCGGCAAGAAAGTCGCAGCCAAGGCCCTAACAAAAACGGTCTGGTACCCGTTGCTGAAGAAAGTGACAGCGGCTGTAGGCGTCAGAATCACCAAACAAACTGTAGGGAAAGTAGTTACCAAGGCCGTTCCCGTCATCGGTGGAGTCGTCTCCGGTGGCATCACTTATGTCACCTTCAAACCAATGGGCAAAAGGTTCGCGGACATGCTTGTCAAACGTGCCAAGGGCGAGTTGACCGATGATGATGGGCTGGAACTGAATCCAGAGTTCAAGGAAAGGCTCAGGAACGAGCGATCCGAGATTGAAACCATTGACGATGAAGATGTCATTGTAGAGATTCAGGAAGAGGACTCCTCCACCTCTGCCACCCAGATCAACGAATCCTGATTTGGGAAAACGGCGGGGAGGGATTTGGCCAATACTTCGGGGTAGCCGAACGCCAGACCAGTAGGATACCGTTCCCAGACCTGTTACCAATCCGAACTCTTGAACGGGACGGCGGTCGGTTTGAGGGCCGGAGAGCCTTTGACCTTCTGCCTTGCCCATGCAAGGCTTTTGTCGCTTTTGAGTTGGTTGCAGCAGCGATGCACCTTCTCAAGGTTGCGCAGATCAGTCGCGCTTCCGCCGTGACTCACTGGAATGATTTCGTCAACTTCGACGCTCATTGGATCGAGCCATGCGATCGCGTCGTCTATCGGCCTGTCGCAGATGGCACAGGGCACTTGTTGCGCGAGCACCCGCTGTCTGGCGAGATTGCGGGCCTAGCGGTTGATGCGCCGTGGATCCCTGTAGTTCCTACCGTGGGGCATGTTGGTCGGCCTACGAGTGAAGGGTGCCGTGATGCCTGTATCGCAAGCGGAATCTTCAATTATGCGTGAGGCTTGGCGGCCTTCACGGCACTCGTGGGTATGAATATGCCCCACCAGAGAAAGGAGCAAAGCCGGCGGGGCGGGGAAAGTCTTGGAAGATTGCCTTGGTGTTCCCTGCATTGAACGACAACACTATCATTTTCGCCGCGTTGCATTTCCCATGCAAGCCCCCACAGGGCCTTGCGTCTACCAGATATTCGATATGGCGGAATCCGTTACCGAAGGTAACGGTATCCTCGGTCTTCCTGTTACAGCCGGAAATCATTGTTGGCGTTGGCTTCCTAGCCCCTTATGTATTCCTCTGTAACAGGTGCAACGGGTGTAACAGGTGAAGTATCGGAGTCGTGTGGTGAATGAGGGTGCATGGGGTCGGTTGCATCAGTTACATGTATCACAGATTCTGTGAGGGCTGATTCACGTTCTCATAACATATTTGACAATGATCCGCTGAAGTTGTAAACTAACAGTGGTTTGCATACTTTGGGATGCCAGTGTGGGGGTTCAACTCCTCATCATCGGGATGCCATACGGTGCGTTTCTCCTGTTGTTGAGAGTGATGGATAAATATCTCGGCAAGAATTCCGATGAGGAAGGAAAGGGGGAGCCTATGAGCAATAAGACTCATGAACATCGTAATGGAGTATGGTTGATGATTGTTACGGTAGTAGCAAGTATGCTAGAGGGAACCAAAGAAGTTCTATTGAACTCTCTAGCTGGTCTCTTAGGAGGCTTCATCAGCAACGGTATTGCGCACTGGCGTCCCAAGGCACACAAGCTTTTTCTTTGGATTAATTTGTGCAGGGAATTGACCGTGGACAGGCTTCGCCAGCCCCTTCCTAATGCTTGGAGGGTTTGTTAAGCTCTTACGCCACTGCGGCGGTTTCACTCGTCTTGCCTGTATCGATGGCTTTGAGCCGCATCTGGTCCACGGCGTTGGCGACTTCGTTGAGTCATTCGGGCCAGAGTCCGGCGTATACGTCGAGTGTGATGCTCGCCGTGGCATGGCCAAGCTGTTTCTGGAGGGTCTTGACATCCGCGCAGCAGGCGATGGACACGTAGGTGTGACGTAGGCTGTGGATGTTCACAGCCTCGCCCTCCATCCCCGCATTGCGCACGCCGGGATACCAGATGCGTGTCCTCCAGCTCTGGTCGTGGATGCATCCGCCGCGTTTGGCCCGGAACAGGAACTCGTTCTTGCTTTGTCCGGCGTTCTGCTCCTCCAGTTGGGGAATGAGAGACTGCGGCAGGGCGATGGTCCTCGCCTCACCGTTTTTTTGCGTGCCGAGTTGCATCCTGCCTTCCCCGTCATCGGACCATGTGCGGCGGATGCGGGCTTTGCGGTTCCTGAAGTCGAGATCCTGAATCTGCAGGGCGAGCACTACGTTGATGCGCACGCCGGTGTAAGCGAGGAATCGCACCAGCAGTTCGACTTCCAGCACGGTGAGGAACACCATGTCCTCGTCCTTGGACACAATCTGCGGTATTGTGACCAGCTTGGCCGGGTTCTCCGGATCCACTTGTTGGTGATGGCGTATTCGAACACCGCCGCCATGACGACCTTGACGATGCTATGCAGGGACTCAGCGACCGCGGCTTCTTCTTGCCGGACAGCTGGGCCTTATACCCGCCCTTGGAGAGTTTGTTCACCCATGATTGGAGTTCGTTGGGTGTGATTTCGAGCAGCGTCTTATAGGTGTCGTCGAATCCGCCGGTGGTGGCGATGGCGATGATACCGAACAAGACGGATGCGGAAAGGTACACGGGTCCGACGTATCCGCTGGGGAATATACTTCTTGAACACCCAAACGAACGCGGGCACGATCAACGAATCCGGACCCGAGCGTGGTCACGGTGCCAATATCCGCATAATCCTCCTTGGACGATGTAGGCGGCCTACGGCATCGACGCCTACGAAAGCGGGTTCGGCATCAGAAAAAGACTGGGCCGGACACTGGCGCTAACCCATCAACACGCGCGGATAAGACCCACGTTTCTTTACTTAACCCGGAAGCCCCCACTCCCCCGAGCGGAAGTAGGGCTTTCATTGTCGGGCTGACAGGATTTGAACCTGCGACATCCTGCTCCCAAAGCAGGCGCGCTACCAAACTGCGCTACAGCCCGATGTGCCGCACAAAGCACAATTTCATACTATAAGCGATGCCCGGTACATGTCATGGCGAGCAAGCAGACCGACCAACCAAAGCCAGCCAATCTGGAACGACCCAAACCAACCCGGAACAGCCCGGACCAACCCAAATCGGCCCAGTCCGGACCCGCCAGACCGCATCGCTCCCGCATGCGTCACACCCCCATGGGCTTCTTGGGCTTTTTGTCGCTCATGAGCATGAGGAAGCTGCGGGACTGGGCGGTGATCATGAAGCCCGCCTCATAGCTCAGTTCCGGCCCATCCGGGTTGTGCGTATCCACGACCAGCTGCCATTTGCGGCCGTATCGCTCATCCGGCAGGGTGAACATAATCGGCTCGTAATGTGCGTTGAAGATCAGGATGAAATCGTTGTCGACCATCCGGTTGCCGTACCAGTCTACCTCCGGAATATCCGAACCGTTCAGATAGATCATCATGGAGAACGCATGCGTGTTCTGCCAGTCGTCCATATCCATGATCGAACCGGTGTGGTCGAACCATTCGACCTGCGGAATCATGTTCGAATCGTCGCCGGGCTCACGGCCTGTGAAGAAGCGACGGCGGTGCAACACCGGATGATCCAAACGCAGATGAATGAGTTTGGAAACGAAGGCGAGCAGTTCCTTGCGTCCCTTGTCAAGATGCCAGTTGGTCCAGGAGATCTCGTTGTCCTGACAGTAGGCGTTGTTGTTGCCCTGCTGGGTGCGGGCCACTTCGTCGCCACCGCAAATCATCGGGATACCCTGGCTGAACAGCAACGTGGCGAACATGTTGCGCATCTGACGCTGACGCAAGTCGTTGACGTCCGGAATATTGGTCGGGCCTTCAACGCCGCAATTCCAAGAGCGATTGTTGCTCTCGCCGTCGCGATTGCCCTCGCCATTGGCTTCGTTGTGCTTTTCGTTGTAGCTGACCAGGTCGTTCATCGTGAAACCGTCATGCGCGGTGATGAAGTTCACGGACGCCACCGGTCGACGGCCGTTGACCTGATACAGATCGGAGCTGCCCATGAGGCGTGATGCGAATTCGGGCAACGTGGAGGGCTGCGAGCGCCAGAAGTCGCGCACCGTGTCGCGGTAGCGGCCATTCCATTCGGACCAGCTGGACGGGAAGCCACCCACCTGATAGCCGCCGGAGCCCAGATCCCACGGTTCGGCAATCAGCTTCACGCGCGAGATGATCGGGTCCTGCTCCACGATGTCGAAGAACGCAGACAGCTTGTCGACCTCCTGGAACTGGCGTGCCAGCGTGGCGGCCAGATCGAAGCGGAAGCCGTCGACGTGCATTTCGGTAACCCAGTAGCGCAGCGAATCGGTAATCAACTGCAGCGCGTGCGGCGAGCGCATGAGCAGCGAGTTGCCGGTACCGGTGGTGTCGAAGTAGTGCTGCTGGTCGCCTTCCACCAGTCGGTAGTAGGAGGCGTTGTCGATGCCCTTGAAGCTCAGGGTGGGGCCCATATGGTTGCCTTCGGCGGTGTGGTTGTACACCACGTCGAGGATGACTTCCATGCCGGCGTGATGGTAGGCCTTGACCATGGACTTGAATTCGTTGACCTGCTCGCCGCGTTCCCCGGAGGAGGAGTAGGCGTTGTGCGGCGCGAAGAAGCCGATGGTGTTGTAGCCCCAGTAGTTCGACAGGCCCTTCTCCTGCAGGAAGGAGTCGTTGACGAACTGGTGGATCGGCATGAGTTCGATGGCGGTGACGCCGAGCTTCTTCAGGTATTCGATGACGCTCGGGTAGGCCAGGCCTGCGTAGGTGCCGCGGATGTCCGGCGGCACGTCCATGTTGAGGTTGGTCATGCCGCGCACGTGCGCCTCGTAGATTACCGAATCGTGGTACGAGATGTAGGGGTGCTGGTCGTTGCCCCAGTCGAAATACGGATTGATGACGGCCGACTTCATGGTGTGGGCGGCCGAGTCAAGGTCGTTCATCGCCGAGGTGTCGTCCGGGCTTTTGAACCAGTAGGAGAACAGGCTTTCGTCGCCGTCGATGTTGCCTTCGATGGCCTTGGCATACGGGTCGAGCAGCAGTTTGTTGGGGTTGCATCTGAGGCCGTGCATCGGGTCATAGGGACCGTAGACGCGGTAGCCGTAGCGTTGGCCGGGCTGGAGGCCGGGGATGTAGTTATGCCATACGTATGAGTTCTGTTCGGTCATTTCGATGCGCGTTTCCGCATCGTGCTCGTCGAACAGGCATAGCTCGACTTTCTGCGCAACCTGTGAGTACAGCGCGAAGTTCACACCGGCGCCGTCATAGCTGGCGCCCAGCGGATACATTGATCCAGGTCTGATCTGCATAGTTTTCAGTATCCCACTTTCTTGTGTCACTGATGTGCCGGGGAGTTGAACGTCAGGAGAACAGCGACGGCTTGTCTTTGTCGGAGTTCCTGGCGATGAGTCTGCGTAACGCCTCATGCTGGATGGCGATCATCGAATTGGATGAGGTGATGCGCGTGGCGGCAAGGTCGCTCCACGGAATCCACGCGGATTCCACGTGCTCGTCCGCGTCGAAATGGCGCTGCTCCCGCCTGAACGGACCCAAATGCAACACCATGATGTGGGCCAGTTCGTCGGTCATGCCTTCGGACGAGTAGAAATCGCCCACGAAGTCAACACCCATGGTGTCACGGTCCGGCACCACGCCGGTTTCCTCGGCCAGTTCCCTCAGGGCCGCGTCCATGATGTCCTCGCCCTCGTCCATGAGACCGGCGGGAAGCCCGTAGGCGAACATGTCCGATCCGGCACGGTATTCGCGTTCGATGAGGTAACGGTCGGTGGACATGTCGTGCACGAGCATGACCACACAGGGGGCGTGACGCAGCACCTGGCGGCCGATCTCGTGTTCCTTGCCCTGCTTGTCGGTCAGAGCGATGCGCATGTCGTCCACGTGGAAGATGCGCCCGGTGTAAACGGTTTCGCTACTGATCACTTTGGCGGGCACGTCCATGTCGATGCCGTCCGAGGAGGCGTTCAGCTTATGGTCGAGCCGATGCTCCAGTTGTTCCTGCTTGATTCCCCCAAACATGTCATCTCCTCGGAAAAAACGTTTTCGCCACGTCACTATAGCGTCTTAATCTCGATGCGCGGTAATGGACAGCGTCCATGGATCGGTCGTGTCGTGGAACCACTCGACTTCAGGCCTTGCTCCGGTCGCTTGTTCGATGGCGGCTGGCACGTCATCGATCGCGTAGTTGAACCACATGGATTCGATGGCAGCATGAGGGGTGTTGATGAAGCAGGGACGCACATGGCTCTCCCCCGCCATTCCATGGCCGAGCATGATGCCTTGGGCCCTCATACGGGCTTCATACCGGGCTTGTTCGATGGCGTCGGTCACCGGGTGGTGACGCAAATCGCTGGTTACGTACACGTCCGCACCGGTGGCACGCACCTCGTTGAACAGGGAGTCACCGGAGCCAGGCAGAATGGCCACATACTGAACAAAAGTGTCCGAATCGCCGCATACCTGGATGCCGAGCGCGGTGGTCATGCCATGATCGGACACTTCGTCGAATACACGCTGAGCGAAATCCTTCAGGGCAACAGGCTTCGGCAAACGACCCACACGCCCCAAGCCGACCGGATGAGAGGCGTTGGCATCGTCAATCGGCACGAGTGGTTTCTGGTCGATGAGTCCGAAGTAGTCGGCCGCCGCCTGCCCCACGCCGCGATACGCAGCGTCAGCATTGGTGTGCCCTACCCACAGCCCGCAGCCTTGCTGGTAGAGCCTGCGGACGATGTCGCCCCGGAAACCGAGTCCGCTCGTCTCGTGTACGGAACGGAAGAACAACGGGTGATGGGTGATGAGCAGGTCCGCGCCAGTAGCGATGGCCTTGTCAATGATGGCGGAGGTCGGGTCGGCGGCGAACACGATGCGGTGCACGTCGTGGCTCAGATCGCCGACGATGAGACCCGGCTCATCCCATTCCTCGGCGTAGCGCAATGGGTACAGGGTCTCGAGAACGTCGATGACTTGCTTGAGATTCGGCATATGTCCCATTGTAGTGGGCTATTGCGGCAAGGGACTCATTCTGCAATTGCGGACAAGCCATGCTCGTGCTCTTCATTGCTCGACTATCGGCTCGCCTTCGCCTACAAACAATCCACTGGACTGTTTGCTCAACGGCTCAGCCTCCTCACCCGAGGGGAGCTAGAAATTGTCAGTGTGCAGCGAGCTGCCAGTCGGAACCGATGCCGCACGATACGTCCAGCGGCACGGCAAGGTCGACGGCGTGTTCCATGGCGTTGCGTACCAGTTCGGTGACCTGGTCGCCTTCTCCCGGCGCAATTTCCACTACCAGTTCATCGTGAATCTGCAGAATGATACAGCTCTTGACGTGGGCCTCGGCCAAGGTCTGCTCGGCGCGAATCATCGCGATCTTCATGATGTCGGCGGCAGATCCCTGAATCGGTGCGTTGAGTGCCGCACGTTCGGCGGCCTCACGCGCAACACGATTGGTCGAATGCAGGGCCGGGAAGTAGCGACGCCGTCCGAAAATGGTTTCCGTATACCCCTTCTCTCGGGCATTGGCCACCAGCGATTCAAGGTAATCGTGCACCTTGCCGAAGGTATCGAAATACCGGTTTTTCAACGCTTCCGCTTCACGTGGCGCGATCTTGAGCTGCTGGGCGAGACCATACGTGCTCAGACCATAGGCCAATCCGTAGCTCATAGCTTTTACGTGGCTGCGCTGGTCGCCGGTGATCTGGTCGACCGGCAGCTTGTAGACCATCGAGGCCACGTATTTGTGGAAGTCGGCTCCGGAGCGGAACGCTTCGATCAGCGCCTCATCACCGGACAGATCAGCCATGATGCGCAGCTCGACCTGTGAGTAATCGCAGCTCATCAGGGCCTCGTACCCCTCCCCCGGCACGAACACGCCGCGAATCTCACGGCCGGCGGCGTTCCGATTGGGGATGTTCTGCAGGTTCGGGTCCACGGAGCTCAATCGGCCGGTGGCCGCGACGGTTTGCTCGAAAGTGGTGTGGATGCGCTCATCTGATGTATTGGTGGCATCGATCAGCGTTTGAACGATCTGCTTGAGCTTGTTGATCTCTCGGTGGCGCAGCAACGCCCCGAGGAAACCGTTGGCCCGCTCATTGTCCACTGATTTGACATACAGATCCTGCAATGCGGCCGCATTCGTGGTGTATGAGCCGGATTTGGTGCGTTTGGTGGGCTTCAAACCCATATCTTCGAACAGCACCTTCTGCAGCTGCTTGGGACTTTGCAGGTTGATTTCGGTGCCGGCATACTCCCAAGCCATTTCCTGCGCCTGACTAGCCTCGGCGGCAAACTGGTCACGCATGGAAACAAGTCGAACGCTATCGACTTTGGCTCCTGTGTGCTCCATACCGTGCAGCACACGGGAAACAGGAAGTTCAATCGCGCGCATCAGCCAGCATTGTTCACGCTCGTCGATAATCGGCCCGAGCGCGACGGCGAGGCTGCGGATAATGGCCAAATCGCGCAGACGATGTTCGTTCGGATCTTCTTCGACCTGATCGTCATCGAAATCCAACGTGCCTTGCGAAGGCTGTTCGGTTTCGGTGAAGTGGATGTCGAGGAAGTGCTCGGCCGCCTGCTTGAGGCTATCGGCGTGGAAATCCGGTTGGGTCAGATACCCGGCAAGCTTGGTGTCAAACATCGGCAGGTCCATGTCAAGATCTACCGCGCCCAGAAGATGCAGCAATTCTTTATACCCATGCACGATGGTGCGGGAGTGTTCGCTTTTCAGGAACCGCGCAAGCTGTGCTCGCAGGGTATCGGTGATTGGAAGGGGCACTATGGCCGCTGATGTTGCCGTGGCAACGGCAATGGCTTGTGCCGTGGCACGCCCCGGCCTTTCGTCGCCCCATGCGGCCACGGTCCAAGCATGGCCGACCGCGTCGCCGCAGACGGTATGCCGCTGCGATCCATCGCCATAGTCGGAAACCGTGAAATCGGCGATTTCACCGGGAACTTTGACCTCGGCGCGATGGGCCTTGACCCATTCGTCGAACTGCTCCGGAGCAGTGATGCTCGTGGGTTCCGGCAGGTTCAGATCGAGGTTGCTATCCTGCTTGTCCTGTTCATTATTCGTAGACTCGCCGGCTCCGGATGTGTTGGAAACCTTGGCCCCGGTATTGAAGGTTTTCAGTACACGACTCTTGGTACGCGGTCCGAATTCAAGCTCCTTGAACAGGGCGTCGATTTGTGCCACGTCCACGGTGCCGAATGTCAGATCCTTGATATCGACGCCTAGATCGACGTCTCGTACCAGTGCGTTGACTTTGCGATTGAGCTTGACCTGGTCGATATTGGCCCTCAGCGATTCGCCTTTTTTGCCGCCGATTTCATCGGCGTGCTCGCAAATGCCGTCGAGGGAACCGAATTGGTTGATCCACTTGGCCGCAAAGCCGTCGCCTACGCCGGGCACACCGGGAATATTGTCGGCGGTTTCGCCTCGGAGTGCCGCCAGATCCGGATATTGCGCGGGAGTGACTTTGTATTTGTCGACGATGGACTGCGGCGTCATATGCTTCAGGTCTTTGAAGTGATGGCCCGGGTACAACACGGTGACGTTGTCATCCACCAGCTGGAAGGCGTCTCGGTCTCCGGACAATACCAGTGTGTGGTAGCCGGCCTTATCTCCCATGGTGGCGAGGGTGGCGATCACATCGTCGCCTTCGAATCCCGGCTTCTCGATGTAGGTGACGCCGAGGGCCGTGAGCATGCGTTGAATCAATGGCAGCTGGGTGAGCAGCTCTTCGGGAGCCGCCTCACGGGTGCCTTTGTATTGCGGAAGCATCTCATTGCGGAATGTGCCGCCCTTCACATCGAAGGCGACGCCCAGATGGTCGGGCTTCTCCGCATCGATCACCTGCGCGAGCATGGTGGCAAAACCCCAGACGGCGTTGGTGGCTTGGCCGCTGGAGGTGCTGAAGTTGTCGACCGGCAGGGCGAAAAATGCACGGAAGGCCAGCGAGTGGCCGTCCACCACCAGCAATGTTTCATTGGTGGGTACGGTCACGCTGGCCTCTCCCATAGTGTGTTTGTGTTACTTTACGACTCAGCACGGCGACGCCGATAATCAGCGTTCGCCCGAATCAGAAGGCTTCGGATCGCCGTACTTGGCGATGATGGCCTGAGCCAGGCGCTTCTTGGGGATGCGCTGGTCCATGGAGGTCTTCTGAATCCAACGGAAGGCACCCTGCTCAGAGAAGTCCGCCTTGTCCATCAGCAGACCCTTGGCGCGGTCGACGAGCTTGCGCTCCTCAAGCGTGTCTTCGGCCTTCTTGAGCTTCTCTTCGGTTTCCTTGAGCTGGTCGGTGGTTTCCTTGAGCTTGCGTTCGCTGCGCTCCACGTTGTCCAGCAAATCGTTGATCTCGGCGAAACGGCCCATGGCCACCTCGAGGGTCGGCAGCAGCTTGGATTCCTCGTACGGCTTGGTGACGTATGCCATGGCACCGGCGCCGGTGGCCTTCTTCACCAGATCGGTCTGGGAGAATGCGGTGAGCATGACGACGGGGGCGATGTTCTCATCACAGATAATGCCGGCAGCGGCGATGCCGTCCATACGCGGCATCTTGACATCCATGCACACCACATCGGGGCGGTACTTGCGGGTCAGTTCCACGGCTTCCTCGCCGTTGGCGGCCTGACCAACGACCTCATAACCGTTGTCTTCCAGCATGGCGACCAGATCCATGCGGTTCACGGCTTCGTCTTCGGCCACGACAACGGTACGCGGACCGTCCTCGGGCTTGACCTTGCGCTCAGCAGGTTCGCTTTCATCGGCCACGGCCTTGAGCTCTTCGTCGGTCAGCACCTCATCGACGTTGATACTCGGTTCTTCGGACTTCTTCCTTGCAGCCATGCCAACCTCTTTCTTGAATTACCCAACAGTGGGGTTCGTAATAATTTCAGCGAACTCCTAACTAAAGTGCCCTCGGTGGGACTCGAACCCACCACCTTCGCATACCCTGCCGAGCTGAGGGCAATTCCTTGTCAGGAATCGCTTCTGACTCAGTTTACCCTCCTGTACATCCTGTTCGCGGTTTCTCTGCGAGTTTTGCCCGCACGCTGAACCGTTCCCGTTTTGTACGGCAGTCAAGAGTAGCGGCTGCGGACGCGGCCTGTCAAATATCGGCGTGTGGGAGAATGGAGTTTCCGTTTTCGCGGAGTGTCCACATAGATGCAGGGTTTACCAAGGTGACCGTGTTCTTTAGGGTGTGCGCTGCGCGAAGACGGTTTTTTATTGGCTGAAGGAGGCCGAAGATGGTTGAAGAGACAAAGAGGCCCTTGCGCCGCAGGCGTTTTGGGTGCATTCTCGAACGCAAGGGTTCGACAGGGGATGTCACGAGCATCGAGGCTCGTTATATCTCGCCGATCAATGGTCAGCGTGTGTCGAAACGTTTCGCGCCGGGCAGGCGGGGCGATGCCGAGGATTGGCTCGAGACCGAGAGGTCGATCGTCGATCTGCACCGTCGTGGGATGATGACGTGGATTCCTCCACGGGACCGGGATGGGAACACGTTGACGCCGAAGCTGACGTTCGGCGTGTTCGCCGACGGGTATGTGCGCCGGCATCGCAGGAAGGACGGCGCCGAGATCGCGGGCTCGACGTTGCGTAACCTGCGCAATGACATCAAGCATCTCAAGGAGGCGTTCGGCGACGTGAAACTGGCCGAGTTGACCGAGGAGCTGGTGACCGAATGGTATTACGGGCCGCATCCGAACGGGGAATGGCAGTTCCGCTCGGAATGCATCCGGTTGAAGATGCTGTTGCGGGAGGCGTGTGCGCCGGGCTCCAAGGGCGCTCCTCCCCTGTTGGCGGAGAACCCGTTCACGCTGCCGATTCCGCCCGAGCCGGAGGCTGGGTCGTCGGATATTCCGCCGGTCACGCCCGACGAACTGTACCATATATATAATGCGATGCCGGGGTATACGCGGTTGTCGGTGTATCTCGCGGCCTGTGCGGGCGGCATGCGCATCGGCGAGGTCTGCGGTCTGATGGACACGGACTTCGACTTGGAGAACAAGGTGCTGATGATCCGTCGCAGCGTCAGCCATGGCGCGGATGATCTGGGCCCGTCCCGGATCGGCAGGCTGAAGACGAAGGGGTCCCGGCGTACGGTGCCTATCCCCGACATGCTGATTCCTTTGATTCGCATGCATCTCGAGGATCGTCCGGACCAGTCGAACCACATGTTCTTCCAGGCCAAGCGCGGCGAGATCCTGTGTCAGAACACTCTGCGCAACCACTTCATGAAGGCCCGCAAGGCGGCGGGCCGTCCCGACCTGCAGTTCCGCACTCTGCGCGTGACCCATGCCACCCGTCTCATGCTCGATGGCAGCAGTCTCAAGGAGACGATGGACGCCCTCGGACATGTGAGGGAGGAGACCACGTTGCGGCATTACCTGCGTGCCGTGCCGGAGCATCAGAGGGAGGCCGCGGAACGCACCGCCGCCTATCTGCTGTCCGCGGACCCGTCGCTCGCGATCGCCTCGCTGCCTCCCGCTCCCGCCGGGCTGGACGCGGACGGCGATGCGGGCGACATGGCCGCGTTGGCGTTGCTGCTTGGCCAGGTGTCGACGCTGATGGCCGGCATCGCCGCCCGGAACGCGCAGCCGGCCGGATAGCCCGGCTTCCGCCCGCCCCTGCGGTCACGCGCCTATGGCCGGACCGTCCATGCCCGCATCCTGCGCGGGTCCGGGACGGTCCGGCGTTTCCATGGGCATCGCGCCGGGCAGTACGGCGGGGTCGGGGAACATGTTCGCGGCGGGCCATAGCCCGGTCGGCCCCTCGTCGGGTGCGGGATCGTAGCCGGGGCCCGTCGCCTGCGCCTGGCGGATGCATTCGCTCACACTCCCCTGGAACGTGCTCTCGCGGGTGGCGGCCCGGCGGACCAGATCGAGGCCGGCGGCGTCGCTGCGGTCCATGTCGACGATGAGCATGGTCGGCATGCCCGCGCCGAGGATCAGGTGCCGGTCCGTGGTCTCTGCGAGGTCGTCGTGCGGCGTGATGATCGGATGGTCCGTGACCTGCAACGGGTTGGCGGGGTCGTCGGGCAGAGCGAGGTGGATGTCCTCCGGCTTGGTGGCGGGGATGCGGATGGGTTGGACGGCGAGCGGCTGGGCGGGGTCGGGGTTTCTGGTGGCGATTTCCCCGGTGATCCATGCGGCGTTCCAGTCGTAGACGCCGAGGGGTGCGTGCAGGTCGGGCTCGGCCATGACGCGGGCCTGGAGCGCGTGGGCGCGGATGACGCCCCTGTTCTCATGCCAGTGGGAGTTGAGGAGTCCGATGGAGGCGAGCAGCTGGTCTCCCACCATGCGGCCCTTGTCCTTGTACCTGTTCCATTCCGCGGCTCCTTGCGGCTGGTCCGCCGGGTTGAGCGCGTCGCGTGCGACCTGGATGGCGCCGAGGGCGTGCGCGAGGTCGAGCGCGATGTCCTTCCATGGGCGGCGGGTGTCGATCGCGATGGCGTGTTCGTCGAGCCGGTAGCCCATGGGTTCGGCGGCGGCCTTCGCCTCGTGCCTGACGGCCAGGCCCTGCCGCGTGAGGGTCTTCGAGAGGGCCTGTGCGACCCGTGCGAACAGGTGGGTCTCCTCGGCCTCGTCGAGCGTGAAGTCGGGCAGGATGCCGCCCTTCTCCTGGATGTTTTGGATGTCCTGTTCGGTGTAGTCGCCACGGTCCTTGAGATGCGGGTCCTGCCAGGCTGGCGTGGTGTTGCGGGATATGTCGGCCATGATGGTCCTCCTTGATGGGCGGGGCCGTCTTTCGGCCCCTTCCCATCCGGCACCCGCACGCCGCGAGCCGCCGGCCGATTCTTTTCCCATTTCAGATTCGCCGTTCAGGAACCTCGATGTCCGGTTTCCGCATCCGGCTCCTGTGCCTTGATCATCTTCATCAATGTCAGCCGATTTTATATAATAAGAAAATGGTTTTATATAATAAGAAAATGGTTTTATATAATAAGGAGGTAGATCATGGATTCTTCTTTTGGGAAAGAGGGGATACTATCCCGTCTGAGACTTCTCGATGAAGACCTTGATTTCCGTTTCGGCGGCGCGCGCAGGTTCGAACTCGTAATCTCAGGAGGCAGTGCTTTATCGATTCGAGGACTCATCCCTTCCCGTGTAACCACCGACATCGATGTGCTGTCCGTGCCCGACGAAGTCGTCGATTTGATGTCCGCCTATGACATGAACTCTCATGTGGACACTTTCCGGTATATGTACCCGACTCACTGGCACGACAGGATACGTCCCGTGGAATTTGATGGTTCGGTACTTGACGTATATACCTTGGGAAACGAGGATCTCGCCATAACGAAACTCCTTTCGTGGAGAGGCGACAAGGATCGAAGGGACCTTGAAAATATGTGGTCCAATGGGTCCATCAACCGCAGCACCTTGAACAGCATCCTTCTGGACATTACCGAGGTTCGTATCAATATCACAGAGGCTCAATGGAACCTGCTCAACCAACGAATAGCAGTTTTGGATGGTCGCGACCCCTTTTCTTTCGATACGAGTACGACTTTCGGATTTCCCTCCTTCTCATCCGATGACCAGCCACCGTCAGAACTCGATGCCCCTCATCCGTCCCTATGATTGGAGATCATTCGTGAGACGCCCCAACTTCGAGCCGTGGTCGCGCAGATACCTGTTGCACCTTTCCGGATTGTCGAGATTCGATTTTCCTCGTCTGTGCGCCATGGCGTGCCATAGTGAAGGACGGCTGCGCGAGCCTTTGTTGCTGTACGCTCTGCAGTCGGACCGTTTTCCCGAGCTGATGGCCATGACCGACGATTCCGAGCTGAGGGGTGAATATGAGCATGCGGCCGATTCTCTAGGGGAACTCGCCCCCCAAGACTATGCGTTGGAGCACGGCTACGACCCTTCCACCGGTGACAGGTACCGGAAGGTGTTGAACTCCTTCTATGCCGACTGGCACAGGCCGGAGACTCTTGCCCGCTCGAAATCCATCAGAAGGGATGCCTGTCTTCGCGCGAAACGGGAGAGGGGTGTGCCTGTCGCGCCAATCTGCCGTGAACTCGGACTGAATGTCGGGAACGTGAACGCGTGGCTCAAGAATGGGGACATGTCGAAGGTGAGCCTGGAGAACGCGACCAGACTGGCACGAGCGTTCCGCGCGGCGTGACCAATCTTTCCCGTTATCGGGGGTCCGGCCTGTGTATCGGATGCGCACGCCGTCCAACGAAAGGCCTTTTATCATTCGTCCCGTCCGTCACCGGCATGTACTTCACGACGTACAATCGGGATATGGGAGAAATCACGATGGAACCGGCTTACCGCGGTATCGAGGAGGAGACCGTCACGCGTCTGCCGTCCAAGGCGTTCGACGAGTTTCTCAAGGCCCTCGACAGGCCGGTGCCGCAGACCGCCCGGGACCTTATCGGCATGGAGCCCGATTGGCTATGAGGTTCACGTCCCCGCGTAGGGCCTGGTCCGGCGACGTGCTCGACGGGTCCCGGCTGCGGCCGTCGCGCCCATCTACGAGCGGCTGCCACTTCGTGCGCGGGACGCCGAGAAACACGGACATCGGCCGTATAACGTAAGTTGAAAAAACAGCAGGCCCTCCGCCGCGGGACGGAGGGCCTGTTTTCGGGCGGAGAATCAGATCTCGGCCAGCGCCTTGTCTAGGAGCGTGCGCACCGCATTGCTGCGGCTCATGTGGTGTTTGCGCATGTACCGTTCCAGCTTCGCGTCGCGTTCGTCGTCCAGACGGACGCGGATCACGTTGGAGGCAGGGGTGCTGCCCACGGCTAGGGGACGGCCGGGGGTTCTCTTCAGCGCCTCGGATAGCTGCTCGTCGGTGTAGCCCCTCTCGGCCTCCTCGGCATCGGCCTTGAGCATCGCGGCCTCGTCGGCCGGCAGTTCGTCGTAGGAGAGGATGTCGTAGTTCATGTCCATTGCCTGCCTCCTTCCAGCAGTTTCACGTATTGGGTCCTCATGCGCATCGCATGGATGAGCGCCGGCCCCCTCGATGTGTCGGCCACCACCACCTCCAGGGGAAGGCCGTCCGGTGATATACCCAGATACAGGACCTTGAGGGGGTCCTCACGCAGCACGAGGTCGCGAAGCGGATGCTCCCCACGTACATGGCGTCATCCGGTTCGATGCCGTGCTTGAGCGCCGAAGGGAATATGTTCACGACAATATTGTGACACAAAATAGGCGACGGGTCAAGGACGTATGGGGCACGGTCCGTCACGGCCATTGTGATCCAGTCGACGATCGAGATTCTGGTAGGTGGCGATCTCATCCTGTTGGGCTTGGTCCTGCGTCAGGTCGCGTTGCCGTTGGAGGCCGCCTGCTGGTGGCGTTGGAGGCTGTCGCGTATGGACGCCGATACCGCCCTGACCCTCGCCCGGGCGTTGTCTTCCTTCAGGGATTACGTCTCGGTTAGATGAGCCGCCCTGTTTTGTCCGCATATCGATGGCATGCGTCGCATGGCTTGAGTGACAACCATGACAATGATCAGGAGGAGGCGTGTGATGACGGGTTCGGCTCATGGCGGTCCGGCCGACGACAATGATGTCGGAGGTGTTTTCCGCGTATGCGTGGGCGTGGAAGAATCGGCTCGTTCCGCCCCGTTGATGTGGGGTGTTTTCGATGAACCGTTGACGGATCATGATCTGCTGGTATTGTCGCGCGCGTTTGATTTTTCGGACGGGCTCAGGGAGCATTGCGTGCCGGCCGCTTGGGAGGCCCTTGATTCGACATTGGATTCCGGGGTGCGCGAGCTTGTATCGCATCCGCCCCGGACCGAGGCCGAGCTTGCGGCGGCCATCGCGGGTTTGGGTCATGCCGTCGCCCGGCGGGCGGTGGATGGCGCGCTCGATCGTCTTCAGTCCAGATGGCTGTAACGCTGCACTTCGATGATGTTGCGGGGCAATCTGTTCTCCGTTTCCCCGGATGGCGCATGTTCCGTCCATCGTGTGGACTGGTTGGTCCGTCTGCAGTAGTCGGCTATCTCCTTTGATATGAGCCGCATGGTCTTTCCTGATGGTTCGGACGGTTTCGGTCAGCTGGGGCATGTACATGGTCCCATTATCCCCAATATCCCTTCTTTGGCCCGATATCGGCGGGATTCGGGCCGGCGGCGGCGTGGATGGCCGGATTGTGCGTCGCGCGTGTTGGGAGGCTTGCATGGCTGGTGGCGAGGGGAAGCGGGGGTCGTCGGGCAAGGCGTTCGTGGTGGCCGGCATGGTGGTCGCGGCCCCGCTGCTCACGGTCGTGGTCGTGTTGTTGTGCCTGGTGATCCTGGTGGTCGCGATCCTGCAGTCGGATTACGGCCTGGGGACGCGTTGCGTGACGGGCTCCTCGTCGTGGGTGGATTGGGCGGTGTCGGTCGCGAAGGACGATAAGCACGGGTATTCGCAGCCGAACCGCGGGGGCGACCCGGATTACGACTGTTCGTCGTTCGTGTGGGCGGCGTTGCGCCATGCGGGCTTCGACGTGGGTTCGAGCCCGTTCAACACTGACGGCATGGATTCGGTGTTGAAGGCGGCCGGTTTCGAACGGTCGGATTTCAGGGATGTGGCGTCCCTGCAGGCGGGCGACGTCGTGTGGGCCGACGGGCATACGGAGATCTACATGGGTGATGGCGAGTTCGTGGGCGCGCATTGGGACGAGAGGCACGGGGTCGAGGGCAGGACGCCCGGCGACCAGACCGGCGACGAGATCGGCGTGACGTCCACGTTGAACGCGCGGTACACGCGCGTGTACCGTGCGCCGGCCTCGCAGGGCTCGCAGGCGGTGTCGGGCGGCACGTCGGATTCCGGTTGGGACGGGATGGGCGCGGAGCAGGCGAAGGCCGCATGGTTCGGCGGCCTGGCCGGTCCGGGCAATACGTGCGTCTCGTATCCGCAGGGCCAGTGCACGTGGGGCGCGTGCCTGCGCGCCTACCGTCTGGGGTGGAAGCATGTGGGCCAGTATTGGGGCGATGGCGGCATGTGGGCCTCGTCCGCGGCCGCGGAGGGTTACAGGGTGACGCGGACGGCCCCGGTGCCAGGCGCGATCGTGAGTTTCCCGCCCGGCGTGCAGGGCGCTGATCCGGCGGCCGGGCATGTGGCCGTGGTCGAGTCGGTGGACGCGTCGAAGGGCACGTTCACGATCAGCGAGATGAACGCGCATGGCCCGGTGTACACGTCGCGCGAGCTGCCCATCGCGGGCGGCGCGAACTTCATCCTTCCCAAGGACCCGATCCACGGGGCCGGCGGCGGCTCCTCGTCGACGGCGACGTGCTCGGCGGGCGACCAGGACGGCGAGAAGGCGAGCGTGGAGGAGGCGAAGAGGATCGCGAAGCGCAAGATGAAGGACATGGGCTGGGATGACGGTTCCCAGTTCGAATGCCTGGACACGATCTTCACCGAGGAGTCGGGCTGGCGGTGGGACGCCACCAACCCGGACAGCGGCGCGTACGGCATCCCCCAGTCGCTGCCGGCGGAGAAGATGGCCTCGGCCGGCCAGGATTGGCGGACGAACGCGGCCACGCAGATCGACTGGGGCCTGAAATACATCCATGACAGGTACGGGACGCCGTGCGGCGCGTACGCGGAACGCCGGGCCAAGGGCTGGTACTGAAATTATCGGCGTCCGTTCGGGTGGTTTTTCCGGGAGCGGTCGTCTCATGGCGTTCCCGGGCCGGCCGGCGCATGATTTTTCTTCTCCTTATTCCCGTACGCCGGCGGGCCGCTTTCCTTCACGGCCCCACGCCCCTCCCCCGGGCGTGGGGCCTTCCCTTTCTTTCCGGCCCGTTATCGGCCGTGGGCCGTGCCGGCGCGTGGTGGATGCGCGGGCCCGTGTTTCCGGGCCGTGGAGGCTTGTGATGAGGGAGGCTGTGATGTCCGGGATGGTGTTGGCCGATGATTCGCTGATCAACCTGTTCCCCGATCCCGCGTGGGATGTGGCGGGGTTCCGTGACCTGGCGGGAGGCGTGATAGCGGTGTGCCTGTACGCGGCGGTCGCGATGGTGATCGTCGGCGTGCTGACCCTGCTGCCGGGCCTGATCACGAACAACATGATGGAGCGCGCCTTCTCCTGGAAGCGTCTGCTGTGCGCGTTGATGATCCCGTTGACGATCGGCGCGGCGACGAGCGGGTTCGCGTGGGGCGCGGGCGCGTTCGGCACGGACGGGCTGGCCGTGAACGACTCGTACCAGTCCGCGAACGGTCATCCCGACTGGAAGGGCGTGAAGAACGACGAGGCGAAGAAGTCGGACGATCTGGGCGGCGTGGTCCGGCAGTTGGGCGAGGACATCGCGAACCGTGTGGGCAAGGCCGCGGGCGACGCGATCGACAAGGCCCTGTCGACGGGCAAGAAGGCGTGGCAGTGGCTGTCCGGCGGCGACGGGAAGGGCAACGTGTTCCAGAAGGCCGGCCAGGCGGCGGGCGACGCCGCTTCGGGCGCCTGGGACTGGCTGTCGGGCGGGGACGGGAAGGGCAACGTGTTCGAGAAGACGGGCCGGGCGGCGGGCGACCTGTGGTCGTCCCTGTTCGGCTGAGCCGTCCGCCCCCGTTATCGGCACGAGACGTCCGCCGCCTTTGGTGGCGGTGGGGAAAGGAGGGTGAATCATGACCATTATTCATCCAATCGCCGCCACCGCGTCCGATATCGTGCTGGCGTTGACCGACAACGACCTGTCCGGGTTCTCCGTGTCCCCGAACTGGACGTTCTTCCCGTTCATGAGCCTGGTGTCGAACATCGTGGGCGGCCTGTGGGCTTTGGGCATCTTCGTGGCGACGGCCGCGTGGATCATCGCCGCGTTCTCCTGGGTCGTGTCCAAGGCGATCCACAACAGCACGATGCAGCAGTACAGCGGCATCGTGTTCGTGTGGATCGCGCTGGGCATGATGCTGCTCGGCTCGGCCATGGCGATCGTCAAGTTCGCGTCCACGCAGGCCCTGTTCTGACCTCGGGGCCCGTTCCCTTTTTCCTCCGGGCCCGTCCCGCCGTCGGGGCGGGCCCTTTCCTTTCTTTGCTGTTTTTCCGTTGTTGGGAGGCTGTCGTGGGCGATGTCGTCGAGGCGGTGCTGCAGAAGCTGTTCCCGTGGATGCTGGATCCGATGGGCAAGGCGTTGCAGGGCATGATGGTGGGCGCGTTCTCGTCGACCGCCGGATCCGTGTCGTACGCGGAGTGGAACGTGGCGATCACGGCCGCGAACAGGATCGGCTGGGTGATGGGGTTCGTGAACATGCTCATATGCGCGGTGGGCGCGGTGCATGCGGCCGTGAAGGCCAGTCCGGCGGAGTCGGTCAAGTCGTTCGCGATGGCGGTGCTCGCATGGCCGTTGACCGCGATCTGCGTGAGCGTGATGATCACGTGCGAGGGGATCGTGAGCCTCCTGTCCGCGAGGATCCTCGCGGTGGGCGCGGACACGACCAAGGGCCGGGGCATGGAGTCGATGGTGTCGGCCATGTTCAAGAAGATCCTGGAGCAGGCGTCCGTCCTGCATTCGCTGACGATGCTGCTCGTCTATCTGGTGTTGTTCGTGGGCGTGTTCCTCCTGTGCTGCATGCTCGCGGCCCGCACCCTGTGCCTGGTGCTGCTGGCCGCGGTCGCCCCCTTGCCGGTGATGAGCGCCGGCTGGAAGGCGACCCGGCCGGCGATGCGCCGCTGGCTTTCGGCCGTGGTGGGCGTGATGCTGGCCAAGCCGTTGGCCGCGCTGGTGATCACGGTCGGGTCGGCGCTGATGACCTCGCAGACCACGTCGGGCGTGGGCGAGGGCAGTTTCTGGGATCTGCTGGTCGGCGTCGCCGCGATCTACATGGCCTGCTATTCGCCGAAGATGATCATGCCGGTCGTGCAGTTCCTGGGCGACGACCGGAGCATGGGCATGCAGCAGGCCGCGAGCCAGGCGGGCCGGAACGCGCTGGTGACCGCGGCCCAGCTGACCCGGCAGGTCGTGACCGCGGCCGCCGGGGTGGCGACCGGCGGGGCCGCGGCGGCGGGCGTGCAGTTGCCCGGCATGGCGCAGGGCGGGCTGGCCGCCCTGACCGGCCAATGGGGGCAGGTCGGCGAACAGGCCGGAAAAATGCTCGCCGGCTCCAAGGCCGACGGCAAGGACAAGGATGATGGCGGCGGGGCCCGGGATTCCGGCGCCCATGCCGCCGACCCGTCGAAGGACGACGGGTACGAGCCGCCGGTCTCCGCTCCCCCGGGTCCGGATGGCTCGGCCATTCCGTCGCCCGATGGCGCGTCGTCCGCCGGAACCGCGCCCGGCGGCGCCGGAGGGGACGGTGGCCGGGGCGTCGCGGGCCGTGACGGTTCGGACGGTGCCGACGGGATCGGCGGCGAGGGCGGCCTGGGCGGCGCCGGCGGCGAGGGCCGGACCGGATCGTCCGGCGCTCCGGGGTCTCCGGGCGATCCGGGGCTTCCCGGGATGCCCGGACCGGACGCGGTGCCGGCGCCCCCGGTCTCGCCGCAGTCGCCGTCGGGCCCGGTCCTGGCCTGACTTATCGATGCGTTGCCGGGTGGCGTCCCCGTATGGGCGGGGATCGCGCCCGGCCCTTTTTTCTTGTTTGATCGGAGGTTGCTGATGGTGGATGCTGACGGCAGGGACGGCGGGGCGAGGGTGCCCACGGCGGCGTTCAGCCGCCTGTCGGCCACGAATGTCTTGTTCGGGTGGACATGGCCGCAGATCGGCGTGGGCCTGGCCGGCCTGGTCATGGTCGTGGGCGGCGCGGCGGCGGGCATGGTGCTGCCGTTGATGCTCGCGGGCGGCGTGGTCATGGCGTACGGGCTGATCCGTTACGAGGGGTTGAGCCTGATGGCGTGGACGTACGTATGGCTGGCGTGGCGGCGGCGTGTGCGCGACAGGTCGACCCGATGGTCGGCGAGCCCGCTCGCCTCGGGCCGGCCGGCGGGCGTGCTGGGCGTGTGGGGCCAGGTCGAGTCCCGGGCCCAGGTGGTCGAGGGGTCCGGCGTGGAGGTGGTCGGCACCCCGTTCCATGGCGCCTGCTACCTGTTCGACCCGGAACGCCGGCGGGCGACCGCGGTGCTCGCGTTGAAGGTCGAGGAGTGGACGTTGAGCACGGATGCGTCGAAATCGTCGCGCGCGGCCGCCTTGAACGATCTGACCGCCCGTCTGGCGGACACGCCGGGAGTGGTCGAGCTCAAGGAGACCGCGCTCCTGCTGCCGGGAGCCGCGCCCGCGCCGGACCTGCCCGACGATGGCGGGTCGCCGGAGTGGATGCGCCGCGACATGGCGGAATTGTGGGCCCTGCCGGAGGTCATGACCCCGTTGGCGAACGTGAGCTACGTGTCCGTGACCTGCGACGTGGACCGGCTCAAGGGCGTGGACCGCGCCCGGGGCCGGCTCACGGAACGCGAACGGGTCGGGGTCGCGTTGGGCGACCTGGTGAAGATGACCGTCGCCCCGGCCCTGGTCGAATGCGGGGCGCGCCCCGGTTCGGTGCGCTGGTGCGGCCTGGACGACCTGCGCACGCTGATCCGGTCGGTTTCGGATCCGGCCGGCAACGCGGACCGTCCTCCGGTCACCCGTGACGAGCCGACGCTGGGCTGGTGCGAGGAGAGCCTCGACGGGGAGAGCGTGACCCTGGAATCGTGCGTGGCGCGCACCTGGTGGGTGACCCAGTGGCCCGACCGGCCCGTGCCGGCGGGCTGGACGCGCGACATCCTGCAGGGCGGCAGGATGATCGCCCTGACCCATATCTGGAGGCCCATGAGCATGGAGGAAAGCGAGAAGGACCTGAGGGACCGCGAGTCCAGCATCCTGCAGCGCGACACGTTGCAGAACCAGCGGAAACTGTCGCGCGACGAACGCCGTGAGCGCCGCGAGCAGCGGCAGCGAGAGGCGGAGCAGGACGCGAACTGGCCCGACACCGACCATCAGGGGTATATCGCCCTGTTCGCCCCGGACCGCGACGCGCTGGCCGTGTTCGAACGCGACCTGCGCGTGCGCGTCGGCAAGTACCATCTGCGCCTGTCCGGCCTGCGCGGACAGCAGCGGCAGGCGTTGACCGCGGTCCTGCCGCTGGGGTTGTGACCATGGGCGCGCACGGCCAGGAGGACTGGTTCGACGAGGTCATGCCCGGGTTGGACGACGGGCGGCCTGGTGGGAAACGGCGATTCCCATGGCCCGGCCGGCATGGGAAGGACGACGGGGACGAGGCCGAGGCCCGCACCAGGCCCCGTATCGGGGTGCGTGTGGGCGTGGCGACGGTGATCGTCACGGGTCTCATGGTCACGGCCGGGCTGACTGCGGGCATGGTCTCCGCGAACCGGCGCGAACGGCTGGCCGACGCGTCGGCGGCGTGCGAGCGGTCCGCCCGGGCATGGTCCGCGGGATCGGCCGCATGGGGCCGGGACCGCGACCGGATCATGGGATCGGTCGACCTCGACGCGCTGCGCGCCACGGACCCCGATATGGCGGGCTCCCTCGAACGGCTTTCCTCCGACCCCGTCACGCCGGCCGGCTGCACGGCCGGAGGCGACGCGGCAACGCTCGACGCGGACGCGAAACGCATCTCCAAGGCCGCCGACAGGCTCGCGAAACGGTCGGAACGGCTGGAAAAGGCCGTGGCGAAGGCCGGCCAGACGGTCGGCGACGCCGAATCGTCACGGGCCAGGAGCCGGCTCGAACATGCCGTGGCCGACGCGCGGGGTCTGCTGGCGGGGAGCACGGCGGACCAGTACAAGGTGCCGTACCTGTACCGTCGGCTCGGACAGCTCACGGAACAGGCGGCGGGGCTGCTCGACGACGGGTCCGCGTCCCCGGCGGACATGGACCGGCTCTCCCAGGGCATCGGCGCCATGGTCGCCTCGCTCGCCTCCGGCACGCGATGACGGGCCGCCATACGGTTATCGGTCCGGCGCACGCGTGTACGGGCAAACGGATCAGGAAACAGGAAGGAATCGGTCATGCCGTGTCGGTCAGAGGGTTCCGGACTCATCGAACGCGCCATCCTCGCGCGATCAATGGGGGCGGGCCGATGATGCACCTCGTACTCGTGATCGCCGTCGTCATCATTCTCGCCGCGTCCTGTCTGCTGACGTTCGCCCTGTGCCGCGCGGCCACGCGCCGCGACATGCTCGAGGCCCGTTGGCGTGAGGAGTCGGCCGGTTCCGTGGGTGAGGAGAGCCATGAGAGCGCATGAAACGCTTGAGCGTGCCGGGCGTCATGGCGGCTTCCCGGCCCGTGGTTCCGCTTCGGGCCTGTTGGCGGCCTGCCCGTCGGACGGCAGCCACGACTTCTACCTGTCGATGATGCTCGACGTTCCCGTGCCGCGCGTGCCCGTGCTGCGCGCACGTCTGCAAGACTCCCGCCGAGGGGCGCAACGCGCATCCGACGCACAGGAAGCTGGCCGCGTGGTGCAAGTGCAGCGTGGGCACGGTCAAACGCCATTTGTCATGGCTGGAAGGGGGACGTGTGGTGATGGAGCAGCGGTTCCGTCTGCGTGACGGCTCGCCGGTCGTGCCGCGCTGGCGCCGTTGACGATATAGGCGCCCTTCGTGGGTGTCGGCGTCGGCGATCATGTGCTTTTTCCGTTCAGGGAGGTTTCGTATGGCTGATGCTCCTGCCGGGGTCCGTGCCGGCAAGGCCGGGGGTCCGCATGGGTTGCGGGTCCTGTCCCCGGCCGATCCGGGGTATGTGGAGTGGTGCCGGTCCGGCATGCCCCAGAGGATCCGTCTGCTCAAGCTCGCCGCCGAGAAACGCCGCCGGATCGAGCAGGGGGTGATCTGTCCGAAATGCCATAGGCGCCGGGTCCGTGCCGGCGACACGTTGTGCGCCCAGTGCCGTCACTTGGAGGATCTGCCCCGCTGCCGGGAATGCGGGAGGCGGACGAGCCGTCCCGTGGACGGGTTGTGCGCCCGATGCCTGAAACTGGTCCGGGAACAGGCCAGGCCGATGTGCCCGAAATGCGGCAGGTGCCGGTGCCTCGAGGGCGAGGACATGTGCGGCAGGTGCCGGGCGCACCGTGTGTTGCCATCCTGTTCTCGTTGCGGCGCGCCGCGGCGGAAGGGCTCGCCGGACGGGTTGTGCGGCCGATGCCGGCAGCTCCTTTCGGGGAAGGCGAGGACATGAATCTGGCGGACGTGGCCTTGGAGGCCCTGTACGTGCTGGGTGTACTGATGTGTTGCGCGCTCCTGTCCCGCGAGGAGGGCTCGCGCGAGGGCCTGGGTTCGCGTCGCGCCCGCCTGTTCATGCTGGCGTTGGCGGTGGAGGCGATGCAGGCGGGGTTGGGTTCGCTCGCGTTCCGGGAGCCGTGGGGCGCGCCGTTCGCGCCCTGGCAGGCGTTCGACCTGGCGGGCGCGGTCCTGGCGGACCTGTTCCTCGCACGGGCCCTGTTGCGCGGCGGCGGGAATCCCGGTCCGGACTACCGGTGACGCGTACCGCCGGTCATTCCTCCCGTTCGTGTTCGTGTTCCACCTCGAAGCGGATCTTGAGCCGCGTACGGCCGCGGCGGGCATGGCGCGCGATTCGGCTTTGTCTGCCCTTTCCACCCTCCCGGACGTTGTGGCGTGCGTGGCGTCCCCGCGCACGGACGCGGGCAAGAATATTTCTTGCGGCCGCCATGACGCGCAGGAGCGACAGCGCCACAAGGCAGCCGATGGTGAGCAGCGCCACCAGATCGTGGTTCCGGGCGGCGGGCAGGTTCAGGATGATTTCGAGGATGTCGAGCATGGCCTCGACCAAGTTTCTGATGTATTCCATGTGCCGTGGTATGCGTTCGCTGGCCATGTTTATGCTCGCAGCCGATTCTGGTAGACCTTCAATCTGCGTACGATGCCCGGTGTCGACAATGCCTACACGGAATTGGCCCTGTCGTTGGTCGGCGACTGGCTCACCCATGTCTCCGAGAAGGCGGCGTGTTTCCGTCTTTGCCGAACCGACGATATCCAGACCGTATGAGTCTGGCTTGGTGACCCCCGATATGCGTGTTTCCGGGTGCAACCATTACGGGTATCATGCCGGGAAACGGCTTGTCATTGGGAATGCATGGGGATATGTTTAATCGGGTACCCCGATATATGTAGGGTGGGTCATAGGAGGATGGCATGAGAGAGAACACACTGAGGAACGCTCCTCTCGACGGGCTGAGCATCACGCTGACCTGGTCCATACCGGAAAACCCGCCCTCACAGGGTCCGGAGGATTTCTTCTCGAATTATCAGCTTCGTTTCAAGGATTCCCAGCCCGATAGTTCGATTATCTGCATCGTCAAGAACGACGGCTGGTCCACAGGCGATTACCCATACAGCTACCAGCTGCAGAACGAACGGGAAGGCATCAGCTTCGACCTGGACGTCGACCGGTTCCGCATCGACATGACAAAGCCGGATAACTATTCCAACTGGGATTCCTTCGCTCCCGTCATCGAATCGGGCATAGACATACTTCTACAGGCATTGAATAAGACCGTGGGTGCCACGTGCTTCGATTCGGTTTCCATCCGGTATGACGACTGGTTCCCGACGGAAATCACAGGAAGGGATTCCTCCCATTTCATCAGGGACGTTCTTGGTTTTTCCATCGCCCTTCCCGACCGGATTGACGAAGGATTCCCTTCCAAAGGTGATGAATCGGTCCAGGCATACGTCAATCGGCATCTCGCCGGCTGCGGATTGGACGCGACCATCAAGGTGGCGGACATGACACGCATCGCCGGACGCCCCGCGGATCCCAGTCGTGCAGGCGTGGCCCTGATGATGCAGATCTCGAATCGCTCGTCCATCGACACGGACCTGCGTTCCGTGATGGATTCCCTGTCGGAGGAACATGACATCGCGCATAGAATGTTCTTCACCCTCATCGAGCCGATAAGGGACACGTTCGGCGTTGGGGAGGACCAATGAAAACAGCCGAACTCTTGGAGACGCTTCGGACGAGGCAGCCCCTGTCCTGGAGACAGGTGAGGGACCGTCTGTCGCTCTCGCTTCCCCGCCAATCGCGACTCGATCTGGCATCAGACGACAGATACCCGCAGGAATCGGACTACGGCGGCGGGTCGGCCATCGTGGATTTCCTGGACATGAAAGATGGCTGGGCCGGCCCCGGCACGTTCGCGCCCTCCCGGATGATCGTTCGGAACGCGCGCGCCTTCCTGTCCCGGGTCTCCGCTGTCAGCCGTATCGTGCCATGCGTTTCCCCTTCCCCGAGAGGAACCATCAACATCACCTATTATCTGGATGAGGACAGGGACATATCCGTCGAGGTGGGCGACGACGAGCTGGCTTCGTCCACGAACCTTGACCGTGATGACCTGTTCCTTGTCTGGAACCGGGATGATGCCATCCCACGGCAGCTTCTGGAGGCTTTGGCCCAGGGACGCCCTTTGACCCGTTCCTGGAATTCCCCGTCCCGTGGATGGTCCGTCAGATGACGTCCGCGGAGGATTATCCGGATCATGTGGACGATGCGGAGCAATTACTTCGGGCCGTTCTGACCAGGCATCACATCGAACGTATCCCATTGCCGGACGGTACGTTACGACTCAGAATCTCCCGGGATTTCTTCCTGCCATTCAGATCCGATGAAATCGGACTATCCGCGTTCAGGGAGCTGGCCGGCAAGGATACGATTCGCAGGCATGCGGATTCCATGTTCAGCTATTGCGGATTCGGTCGCACCCAGTGCGCGGATATGCGAGAGATCGATGCGGAGGTTGAAGCCGCCCCCATTCCAAAGGCTCCGGAGCACGCGAACATCGATCTCAGCGGGCTGCTGACCGAAGAGGATATTCGCTTATATCAGGCGGCCTCCGAGGCCACGCCTCATGGAAAGATCCGTCCGGTCAATCCTCATGCATGCCGCAAGGTCTATGCCGTGCTGGATCTGTTGAGGGAACGATTCACCGTGGAATGGGATCCGGAATCCAAAGGTTATCGCAAGGCCATCCGTCGGCCCCGATGATTCCTCACGCCGCCGGCATGGACGGGATCCAGCGTACGCCGCCCTTCTGTGGCTCCTGGTTGCCGTGGCTTGCGTGTACTGGCATTTCGGGAAGGGGAGCGCCAGCCGTCCGGCTTCCCCTTCCGCTCCCCCGATATCGGCGGATTGTCGGGTGGATGGCATGCCGGGCGGCGGGATCGCCGGCCGTGGCATAGGATGTGTTCATGCGGACCGTTCCCCTCTCCCGGAAGGGGTGCCGGCGGTTGGTCCGATGACGGGAAAGGAACGAGGATGAGCGAAGAGGACAAGGTGCCGTCCCCGGACGGCGCGGGCGTGGTGCCCGAACCCGAAACGGTTCGCAGGCGTCCGAAGTGGCTGGCGCCCGTGGCCGTGGGTTGCGTGCTGGTGCTGCTCGCCGTGGGCGGCGTGGCCGGCTGCCGGGTGTGGTCGGCGCGCGAACTGGCCGAGGCGAGGGAGGCCTGCGCCGTGGCGGCCGACGGGGCGCGTGGCGCGGCGAACGACTACAACGCGCTCGTCAACGGGAAGGCCGCCGACGCCTCGGCGGTCGCCGCCGACCAGGTGAAGGACGCGAGGACCGTGGACGCGCTGGCCAAGGCGTTGAAGACCACGGTGCCCGAATACGAGGGGTGCGTGGCCGATTCCAAGGCCGGTCTGGACGAGGCGACGTCGAAGCTCGACAGGCAGGCCGCCTGGTACAAGACGCACACGGGCTCCCTGTCGAAGGCCGTCAGGGCGGTGGAATCCTCGAGGCTCGACAGGATGGTCGAGGCCGCGGAGAAGCTGCTCGCCGATTCGAAGGGCAGGGTCGCCGACGAGAAGACCCGTAGCATGTTGGAGCAGGCCATCAAGGACAGGGACGCGGACGCGATCGGCGAGGCCGTGAACGCGGTGGACGGGTCGGTCAAGGCCAAGGCGAAGGCCGACGCCGACGCGAAGGCCAGAAGGGAGGCCGAGGAGAAGGCCCGGGCCGAACAGGAGGCCCAGGCGGCGGCCGACGCGGCGGCGGCCCAGGCGCAGGCGCAGCAGCAGGCGCAGTCCTATGGCGGCGGCTACTCGTACGGCGGCGGCACCGGCTACACCGGTGGAGGCTACACCGGCGGCGGCTACACGGGAGGAGGCTACACCGGTGGCGGCTACACCGGCGGAGGCACGTACACGCCGCCCGCGACCGGAGGCGGCAACGGTGGGGGTTCCGCCCCCAGCGGACCAATCAGCGGAGCTCAAGGGTGCGGCAACAGCTGTACCGGCACGGATGACGGTTACTATCATCATTGATTCGTGAATAATATGCCTTGCTCGATTAGTTCGAACAAGGCATTATTTGTTTCTATTGAATTACGCTTATAAATATTCAACGGCTTAGGAGATGGGAGAGGTCCTTCGCTTCTGCGAAGGACCTCTCCCATCTCTTTTTTGAGTCTTCGCTAGTTTGTGTGGTGAGGGGTGGGGTCGGTGTCGTTGCCGGGTTCCTCCTGTGTGCGGGTATGAAAGGGGCGTTCTCCTGTTAGGTTTGTTTCCGCCAAGAAATAGAACCGAGGAACAGAGGGAACGCCTGTGCCCACCATATCAGCCGGCGCGCTCAAGCGCATGCTCGGCCTGCCCGCGAACGTCGTGACCGGCGTGCCGCGCATCGAGAAGGACCCGCGTGGAGGGGGCGTCGTCATCGTCCCGGTGCGCCCGTACGCGAAGGACATGGACCGGTGCGCCAGATGCGGGGAGCGTGGCCGGCCGTACAACCGGCTGGGCGTGCGCCGCTAGCGGCATCTCGACATCGGCGGATTGTCGGGTGGATGGCATGCCGGGCGGCGGGATCGCCGGCCGTGGCATAGGATGTGTTCATGCGGACCGTTCCCCTCTCCCGGAAGGGGTGCCGGCGGTTGGTCCGATGACGGGAAAGGAACGAGGATGAGCGAAGAGGACAAGGTGCCGTCCCCGGACGGCGCGGGCGTGGTGCCCGAACCCGAAACGGTTCGCAGGCGTCCGAAGTGGCTGGCGCCCGTGGCCGTGGGTTGCGTGCTGGTGCTGCTCGCCGTGGGCGGCGTGGCCGGCTGCCGGGTGTGGTCGGCGCGCGAACTGGCCGAGGCGAGGGAGGCCTGCGCCGTGGCGGCCGACGGGGCGCGTGGCGCGGCGAACGACTACAACGCGCTCGTCAACGGGAAGGCCGCCGACGCCTCGGCGGTCGCCGCCGACCAGGTGAAGGACGCGAGGACCGTGGACGCGCTGGCCAAGGCGTTGAAGACCACGGTGCCCGAATACGAGGGGTGCGTGGCCGATTCCAAGGCCGGTCTGGACGAGGCGACGTCGAAGCTCGACAGGCAGGCCGCCTGGTACAAGACGCACACGGGCTCCCTGTCGAAGGCCGTCAGGGCGGTGGAATCCTCGAGGCTCGACAGGATGGTCGAGGCCGCGGAGAAGCTGCTCGCCGATTCGAAGGGCAGGGTCGCCGACGAGAAGACCCGTAGCATGTTGGAGCAGGCCATCAAGGACAGGGACGCGGACGCGATCGGCGAGGCCGTGAACGCGGTGGACGGGTCGGTCAAGGCCAAGGCGAAGGCCGACGCCGACGCGAAGGCCAGAAGGGAGGCCGAGGAGAAGGCCCGGGCCGAACAGGAGGCCCAGGCGGCGGCCGACGCGGCGGCGGCCCAGGCGCAGGCGCAGCAGCAGGCGCAGTCCTATGGCGGCGGCTACTCGTACGGCGGCGGCACCGGCTACACCGGTGGAGGCTACACCGGCGGCGGCTACACGGGAGGAGGCTACACCGGTGGCGGCTACACCGGCGGAGGCACGTACACGCCGCCCGCGACCGGAGGCGGCAACGGTGGGGGTTCCACCCCCAGCGGACCAATCAGCGGAGGACACGGATGTACTACTGATTGTCCTCCACCATCAAGCGACGGTCTGATTCATCATTAACGACTATCAATAAAGTCCATAAGGGTCTTGCTCGAATTTCAGGCAAGACCCTTTTTATTTCCAAGTTCTCTTTTCCCTGTGTTTTTCCTGTGATATCGGTGTGGTTTCCCGGGGTACGCGGGTGGGGGTCGTGGAGTCCGGCCTGTGGGACGGGTTCCGTGAGGGGCGGGAGAGGCCCGTCCTGTTGATCAACACAGGGAGGAGACCCTTATGGGTTTTCGTCATGATAGGGCGTCGGCCGGGCGGAGTCATGAACCGTTCGCGCGTGGCGCGCATGGGGCGGGGCCGGCACGCACGGTGCTTGCCGGCCTGGTGGCCGTGGCCACGCTGGCCACGGGTGGACTGGTGGCGTCGACCGCGTATGCGGGCGGCGCGGGCGACAACCGTCCGGGCGGCGCGACCGGCGGCCTTCCCGCGGGCATGTTCTGGCAGTACAAGGACGACGCGTCCGGCAGCTTCGGTCCGGCCGCGAACGCGGACGGCTCGCCGCGCATCGAGTCGGTGGAGGCCGCGTACAAGCGTGCCGGCGTGAGTGTGGTGAACGACGGCGTGTACGACGGGCCGGCGGCGATCCGCGATACGTTGCGGGGCGCGTTGTCGAAGTGCGTGGCCGGGTTCCGTCAGCGTCATCCGGGCGAGGGCGACGGCGACTGCCGTGTCGTGGGCGTGGGCTCGGTCGCCGGCCAGCAGGGCGGCAGATGGGTGTACAACGGGTCCGGCGGCTATTCGGCGTCCGAGTGGTACTCGTCCTGGGACAAGCAGATCAAACCCGGAACTTTCCAGTATGGGAGCATCGTCTACAAGACTTCTTATCCGTTTGATGATGATCCGTCGACCAGCGTGGACAAGATCGCGTATGACAACATCGCGCGGGCCGGCGCGACGCCGAATCTGATCATCATCGTGCTGGACAAGTACCAGCCGAAGCCGCCGACCTATCATCTGAGCGTGAGCACGCAGGCTGCGGAAATGTCGGGCCAGTCGGGTGACACCAAGGACGCTTCGGACACGATCAGCCTGTCCACCGACGGGTCGAAGACCGAGAACGTGAACGGCACCGCGACCCTGCACTGGCGCGGCATCGACGGCACCGAGAAGACGGTGGCGAAGCAGTTCACCGCATCCAACAAGGGCAGCGCCACAGTGAGCGCGTCCTTCAAGGACATGGACGCCTCGTGGGAGTCGTGGCCTGCGGGCAAGCGCTGGTGGGACGTTGACGTGGCGAAGCAGGGCGGCATGGCCGAGGCGGTCTCCCACAAGGGAGAGAACGACGGCAAGGAGTCCGGCGAGAAGACCACCACCCCGCCCGAGAAATGGCTGACCAACGGGGCCGGCGACACGGTGCGGGACGGCAACGACTCCATCGCCTCCGGCAGCCTGTACACCGCGCACATCAAGGCGCATTCCAACGCCTCCAACAGGTTCTGGATCTACGACACGATCGAGACGAAGGACGTGGTGATCGGCGGCACCGAGCAGGACGACGTGAGCAAGGTGACCGTGACCGACGCGAACGGCAATATTGTCAAGGCGGATATCAGCATCGATGACTCCATCGACGGCAAGCGCGTGGTCAAGGCGCACGCCACCGCCCCGCATTCCGGCCTCTACACGCTGAACGTGCCACAGTCGGCCAAGCCCACCGGCGGCGACTACGAGATCAACGACGGTTCCGTGGCGTGCTGGAACGGAGACAACGGCACCGGCAGCCTGGCCGACTGCCAGACCGGCAACGGCGACGGCGTGGGCAAGGTCACGCCGACCCCGGACAAGGTGTGGGTGCTGGACGAGTCCGGCGCTCTCGTGGCCGAGGACAAGGATTGGACCAACCAGCAGGGCGTCGATCAGAAGACGTTCCTGGTGGGCGATCAGGTGGGCGTGGTCGTCAACGGCAGCATCCCGAGCCACTTGCTCAACCCGTTGGCATCCTATTCCATCACCGATGATCTGACCGGTTCGATCCAGTGGATCGACTGGAAGTCCGGCAAGGTGTTCGTCGATGGCGAGGACGTGACCGCGAACTTCGACATCGTGATCGACCAGAAGGCCAGGACCGCGACCGCCACCGCGAAGTCCTCGTACATGGCGAAGACGATGTTCAAGAACAGCGCGAGCAAGGTCAAGTTCTACCTGACGGGCACCATCAAAAAGGGTGCCACCGAGGGCAGGAAGATCCAGCTGACCAACAAGGCGTACGAGAAGTGGAACAACGAGACGCGGCCGACCAACGAGCCCCCGGTGTTCGTGTGGACCCCGAACCCGAACAAGGCGTGGGCCATGAAGGCTGACGGCAAGTGGCAGCTGACCGTCGATCCGGCCAAGAGCGACAAGGTGGGAGGCGACGACAAGTACTACCGTCTCGGCGACGAGGTGGCCGCGGTCATCTCCGGCACCCTGCCCACCGGATTGGGCCGCGTGCCCGAGATCGCGTGGACGGACGACTTCGCCAACGTCGATAGCATCCTCGATCTGAAGGACACCTCCAGCATCAAGGTCTACGAGCAGGACACCACCGACGAGGCCAACGCCGGCGTCAACGACCTGAACAAGACCGGCAAGGACGTGACCGACCAGTTCGACATCACCGCCGAGGGCACCAAGGTCACGGTCAGCGCGAAGGACTCCTACGAGGCCGCGCAGAAGGACCTGAAGACCGCGAAGCAGATCAGCGTCGTGATCCCCTTCGACGTGAACTTCGACACCAAGCAGCTGCTCGAATCCTACGGCAAGTCCGAGGGCGACGAGCTCAACACGTGCGTGGACCCGAAGGGCGACGACCTTGACAACAAGGGCGGCCAGACGGTCGGCGGCAGCACGGTGGACACCAACACGCCGAAGATCTGCGTGACCGTTCCCCCGATCCACAAGCAGGTCATCGCCGAATCCTCCCAGGGCGGCGACCAGTCCAACATCGACGCCAAGACCGTGTTCCCCGGCCAGACCGTGGAATACACCGTGCGCGTGGACCCGCGGATCCCCGCGGACCAGGCATATTCGGTGACCGCCATCAAGCTGAGCGACACCTATTCCGAGTACACCACCGCGAACAAGCAGACCCTGGAGATCACCGACCTCGGCACCGGCGGCATCATCCCGAAGACCGCCTACAAGGTGCAGTGGGACGAGAAGGCCCACTCGTTCGAGGCCACGTTCACGAAGGACTGGGTTGCCGCCAACTGGAAGGCCGGCTCCAACCCGCGCGTGCTGCTGCGCTTCGAGGCCAAGGTGAACGAGGACGCGCCCACCGACAAGACCGTCGGCAACAAGGCCGCGCTGACCGTCAACAACGGCGTCACCCCGTCCAACAAGGTCGAGAACGAGCCGCCGGTCATCAAGCCCTCCAAGCAGGACACGCAGAAGGACCCGACCATCAACATCGACGGCAAGACCGCGCTGCTGGGCGACAAGGTGTACTACCGCGTGCACATCGACGCCTCCAGGCTCACCGACACCGCCTACAAGGTGTGGCGCTTGGGTGCCGTGGACGATTACGACGAGGAGTACCTGACCCTCGACGCGAAGCATGTGGAGATCCTTGACGAGACCGGCAGGGACCGCACCGGCGAGTTCAACATCCAGGACAAGGACGGCGTGCTCTACACGTTCGCCAGGACCGTTGACACCATGATCCCCGCGACCGGCGAGACCGTGCCCGGCGACCCGCAACCGACCGACCTGAAGGCCTACAACGAGCTGACCGACAAGGATTACGACCCGTTGAAGGACCCGAGCATCGACCAGTCGCTGCTCGGCCACGACTTCACGGTGGTCATGCCGATGACCGTCACCAAGGTCAAGGACGGCCACACGGTGGAGAACACCGCCACGCAGGTCACGAACGACAAGCGTGACAAGACCAACACCGTCACCAACCCGTTGAAGGAGATCAACCCGAAGAAGGACGTGACCGTGAAGGTCGGCGGCGACAGCGTCGACGGCAGGAGCGTCTACCTGGACTCCACGTTCCTCTACCAGCTCGACAGCTCGATCCTGCCCGCGGACCGCGCCTACCAGAAGGTCGCGAACTGGGGCATCACCGACCGGCTCGACCCGGCGTACGACAAGGCGACCGGCCAGTGGGCCGTGTACGCGGCCCGCGACCTGTACCGGGGCGGCGAGGCCATCGCCAAGAAGGGCGAGAGGATCGCCGGCAGCGGCTTCGACAGCTCGAGGCTCGGCGGAGACATGTTCACCGCGAACATCGACCCCTCCACCGGCCTCGTGGACATCCAGGCCACCCAGGCGTACCTGGACCTCGTGTCCGCGGACGACGCGCACGAGCAGGGCTGGCGCGCCTACGTCCAGGCCACGCGCGTGAAGGTCACCGACCGCCACGAGAACGTGTTCACCGAGCACGTCAACGGCAAGGACCTGACCAGCAACATCGTGTGGACCCGCACCCCTGACCTGACCCCAAGCATCAAGCTCGAGAAGTGGGACAGGAGGAGCGGCTGGCCGAAGGGCGACCGCGACGACTCCAAGGACGCGCTCGACGGCGCGAGGGACGGCGACGTGATCGTGTTCACGATCACCAACACAAGCAAGGACGAGGACGGGCACGGCGCATGGTTCAAGGCCAGCGACCTGAAGCTCGAGGACCACACCATCGTCGGCGACGGCGAGGTGAAGGACCTCAAGTACCCGGACAACTGGTCCACGCTGGTCCTCAAGCCCGGCCAGAGCGTCGAGGTGACCGGCACGCTCACCGGATTCACCAAGGACAGGCACACCGACCGCGCCAAGGTCACCGGCACCCCGTTGGTCGAATGCCCCGTGGTGGACAAGGACCCGTTCGGCGACGCCTCCGGCAAGCCGTCCACAGGCGGCGAGGCCGGCGACGGCGACGGTCCCAGGCAGGTGACCGTCGGCGATCGCACGCTGTGCGAGGACACGCCAGTCGAGTCCAACACCGACGACTGGAACGGCCGCCGTTCGCTGCTGGGCGAGACCGGTTCCGCGATCCTGCCCGTCGGCGTGGGCGCACTGCTCATGGCCGGCATCGGCGCCGCCGTCGTGATGGTCCGCCGCCGCAAGTCGGCGCATGACGACAAGGACGCGGCCCTCATGCCGCGCCACGCCGCCTGACCCACTGGGGCCCGTCCCATGCGCGTCGCCGCGCGGAAGGGCCCCTTCCCGGGGCCGGCCTCCCGACCGGGACGCCGGCCCCTCATCCATGCAACGACATCGATCACTCCCCTCCCTGTCGGGGAGGGGACGGGCGCGGCATGAGGCCGCCCCCATAGGAGAAGGACACAATATGAGGAACATCATCCGCATCGGCGCCGGCACGGACCGCCGGAACCGGTTCGTCGCGATCGCGTTGGGCGTCGCCCTGGCGGCCGGGCCGGCCGTCGCACTGCCCGCGGCGGCGCTGGCCGCGCCGGCCACGGACGCCGCGGCCACGAGCACGACGGCCGGCGCGACCATCACCCTGAACGGGGCGGACGGCAATTCGCTGGCCGGCCACACGTTCGACGTGTACCGGATCGGCACGTACACGGACCAGATCCTGGACGGCACGCAGATCAGCAGCCTCGGCGTGCGCGGCGACACGGCATCCAACGCGTGGGCGGCCGACGCGATCGGCATCGCCAACGCTTACGATCCGGACACGGCCGACGACATCGCCAAGGTGTACGGCTACGATGACGCGGGCAACATCGCCAACATCAAGATGGACTCCCAGACCAGGCAGCTGCGCAACATCAGCAAGGCCCTGGCCCAGTCCACTCGGAAGCCGGCCGCCATCCAGGGCGGCGCGAACCTGACGACCACCCAGTCCACGCTGACGATCAACGTGCCCGCCGAAGGCCTCTACTACATCACCGATTCCGAGGGCAACCCGATCATGGTCGGCACGAAATCCGGCAACGCGAACATCATGAAGAACGACGCGAAGGACCCGCAGTGGCGTACGCTCGGCACCGCGGTCGTCAAGTCGAAGAGCATGAGGGCCGACAAGAAGGTCCAGGTGCAGCGCGACGGCGCGACGGTCGGCAAGGACGGCACCGCCTCCGATCCGGTCGGCGTGACCGTCGGCGACACCGTCACCAACACGGTCGAGGTGACCGTGCCGAACAAGCAGGCCGCCTCCGCCGTCAAGTTCAAGCTCATCGACCAGCCGAAGGGCCAGACGTACGTGAAGGGCTCGCTGAGCGTCCGGTTGAAGAACGCGCCGCAGACCGACATCACGGCCGACGCGATCATCTACGACGGGATCACGCAGAACAACGCGAAAAGCATCCCCGGCGACCCGACCCTGAAGACCGCGGACAACCGGCCGGCCGACCCGGATCTCGCGATTCCGGCCGGCGGCTGGGGCATCGACGGCAGGAACCTTCTCGACAAATACTCCAACAGGACGATCGTCATCACCTACCGTATGACCGTCGACAAGGCGAGCATCACCGATCCGGCGAACAACACCGTCCACACGTACGGCACGTTCACCGACGGCGTCCGGTTCACCACCATCACCGACCAGGACAAGGTCGACATCAAGGCCTACGACTTCACGTTGAAGAAGGTGGACGCGGGCAACGTGAACACGCTGCTCGACGGCGCCCGGTTCCAGATCCAGCGCAACGGCAAATGGATGAAGCTCGACCAGAACACCGGCAAATGGTCGGACGCGGCCGACCAGGATTCCGCCAGCGTGTTCATCACCGGCGACTCGAACCATGACGGGACGGTCGACAACAGGGACGACGCGAGCCAGAGGGGCCTCATCCGGTTCCAGGGGCTCGGCTACGGCACGTACACGGTCACCGAGACCCGGGAGCCGGCCGGCTACGCCAGCTACGCGAAACCGACATTCACCGTCACCATCGACGACGCGGGCACGAGCATCCAGTACAGGGGGACGGGCACCGTGCCGAACCTGACCAGCAGGCTGGACAACAACACCGTCCAGGTCAAGAACGTCGCGAACCTGACCCAACTGCCGCAGACCGGCGGCGTGCTCGCGTTCGCGTTCTGGCTGGCCTGCGCCATGCCCCTGCTCGCGACCGGCGGCATGATGGCCGTGCGCGGCGCGCGCAACCGCCGCGACGCGCTGATGCTCACGCACGACGGAGACACCCCGGCCGTCTGACATACGGGGGCGCGGAACAATCCGGATCATGCCGTGTCCCGCGCCCCTCCCCTCTCGTTTTCATTCATGGTTCTTTTGGCTCGCCGCAAGGGGTTCGTGCGGGTCCTGGTCCATCCGTCACGGACAGTCAAGGGGCGGGGAAGGAAAAACACACATGCACACATGGTTGAAACGGGCGGTCGCGGGACTGTTGTCCGCGGGCACCCTCCTGGGCGGCGGGCTCCTGACGGCGGGCACCGCGAACGCGGACGAGATCCGCATGCCCGACATCGGCAAGACCATCACATCAACGGCGAGGACCATCGCCGGCAAGTCCGGCAGCCTGCCGACGGAGCTCGTGAACGGCTCGTTCTCCTACAAGGGCAGGGAATCCCTCGACACCGCGAGGAAGGCCGCAGGCAATGATTACCAGTCCGACTGGAATTTCGCGAACATCGACTATGTGAAGGGCGATGCGGGCGCCGCCAGGAAGTGGGCGCACATCGACGGCTTCCAGGCCACCGGTTTCGGCTGGAAGTCCAACCAGACGGACGCGGCCGTCGACGGGCGAGCCCCCATCGCGGAAATCCAGCAGTCGAGGGACGGCTCCAACTATTACGGGGAGATCACCGCGAGCCAGGCCAACACGTACCTGTACCAGGACATCAATACGCGGCACGACTTCAGCACCGTGTACACGGTCAAGCTGAAGCACGCGAGCCGTACCCTTGCCATGGGCACGGACAGCCTGCAGGTGCTGGTCGGCACGCCCGGACACGAGCGGCCGGTCGAACTGACCCGCATCGCCAGCGACGGCAAGGACCAGGTCGGCGAGAAGTCGAACGTCGTGGCCAGCGCGGTCTCGGGATGGGACGGCAAGTGGGACACCTACACGGGCAGCGTGATCATCCCCGCCAACCAGCCGGTCACCCGCTTCACGTTCAAGTCCATCACCGGCATCAGCAACGTGGCCGGCAACCTGATCGACGACGTGCGGTTCGCCTACGCCTACCCGCTCTCCTATGACGCGAACGGCGGAACCAAGCAACAGGCCAGCCAGATCAGCTCGAAGACCTTCGGCAAGGCGTCCGACACCACCGGCAAGGCGAAGACCATGCAGGACGCCTCAGGCCTGCCGGCCAACGCGGTACCGGCCGCCGACGCGGGCCAGGAGAAGCTGACGAACGGGGACTTCGAGTATCCGGGCGCCAGGAGCCTGCACATGGATCATTCGATAAACTGGTCCGCCGTGGAACGCAAAAGCGGCGAACGGTTCGAACCCAGTTACGATCCCAATGCCTGCAAGTGGGTGAAGCTCGACGGTTTCGACGCCAACCGTTTCGGCTGGGATTCATCCGAGACGGACGGCCCGAGCGTTGGCGCGCCGAACCAGCGCCGCGCCAACGAGGTCGAGCTCCAGCTCGACAGGAACGACAACATATATGCGGAGCTCGCCGCCAACCAGGCGGGCACCGCCATCAAACAAACGATCAGAACCGTCAAGGACGTGGCCTACACGGTCTCGCTCAAGCACGCCAGCCTGACCGACGAATACGTGGATCGCATGCGCGTGGTGATGATCGCCGCGGACGGCACACGCACCGTCGTTCCCATGACCCGCACCGTTTCCAACGGGCATGGAGACAAGGTCGGCGAGAAATCCGAAGTGATCGCCACGAAGGTGACGAACACCGACCCGCGCGACCACGCGACGCAGTGGGAGACGTACACGGGCACGTATATAGCCACCGGCGGTTCGACCACGTTCACGTTCGAAAGCGTGGATAGCCGCCAGGCGAACCTGGGCAACCTGCTGGACGATGTGAGCTTCAAGACCGCGTACAAGCTCGACTACGACGGCAACAACGGCAAGGGCAGGGTGCCCTCCTCCTCGAAGGCGGATTCCACGCAACCGGCCGCGTTCAAGGCTCCGGCCGCGAGGACGGAGGCCATCGCCTCCAAGGCGAACGGAACGGCCAGGCCCGCCGCCGACCGGGACACCGAACCGGAGTCCGGAACCACCACCGACGATCGCGGGATCCTGACCGACACGATCGCCAGACAGGATGACGGGACCGGCCAGCGGACGATCACCCGATCCGACGGCAGCGTGCAGGTGCAGGCCATCGCCGACACGGGCGCCGTATCCGGCTGCCAGGTCTACTATCCGGCCGGCGCCAGGATCACACTGGCGACCGCGAAGATGGACTCCGACTGCTGGGATTCCAGCCAGATCGGCAAGACCAACCGCACGTTCTACGGGTGGAGCGCGAACACGGACTCCAACGACAGGGACGTGCCCGTCGCCGACACCATGGACCGGAACACGCTGGACGCGAACGCCAGGACGGAGATCGTCATGCCCGCCAGGGCGAAGACCGTATACGCATTGTGGGCCGTCAACCCCACCCTGTCGTACAACGTGAACGCCCCGCAGGGCAGCACCGCGCCCGGCACGCCGGCCAGTCGGACCGTGCCCTACAACACGGCCGCATCCGATACGAGCGGCTGGACGACGGGTGACACGGGCAAGATTCCCGGCTACCGGTTCGACGGCTGGTACACGGCCCCGAACGGCGGCGGCAGATACGATTTCAACACGCCGTTCACCGACAACGTGACCGTCTACGCGCACTGGATCGGCAACGGGTACACCGTCAGATTCACCGGCAACGGGGCGACCGGCGGCAACACCCCGGACCAGGCGTTCCAATACAACATCGGCCAGAACCTGCGCCGGAACGGGTTCACGCGTGACGGATACACGTTCACCGGGTGGAAGCGCGCCGACAACCAGCAGGCGTACGGCGACGGCCAGTGGGTCAACAACCTGACCACGCAGCCGGACGGGATCGTCACCATGGTCGCCCAATGGTCGGCCAACGAGGCCCACATCCGCTACAATCCGAACCCTCCCGCGGGCAAGACCACGGGAGGCCAGGGCACCCCCAACTGGGACGGCCACACCGGAGACACGCCCGCCATCAGGGGGAACGGCTGGACGATCGACGGGTACACGTTCGCCGGCTGGACCACCAGCCCGGACGGCGGCGGCACGAAGTACGCGCCGGGCGCCAGTTGGACGGCCAACGGGACGCTGACCCTGTACGCGCAGTGGACGCCCGGCGAGGCCGGCCTGACCTACGACGGCAACGGGGCGACCGGTGGTAAGACCGACCCGCAGAACGGGGTCACCGACCAGAAGGTCAACGTACGCCAGAACGGGTTCACGCGCGACGGATACACGTTCGTGCGTTGGGACACCCAAGCCGATTGCAGGGGCAAGGCCGTCAACCCGGGCGACAAGTGGACGCTGCAAGGTTCCGGCACCCTGTACGCCTGCTGGGCCGGTAACATGCAACCCCTCACCTATCACGGCAACGGCGCGACCGGCGGCAACACGGCGGCGCAATCCGGCAAGACCGGTGACGAGCTGACCACAAACGCCAACGGGTTCACCCGCGACGGATACACGTTCGTGCGTTGGGACACCGCCAAGGATGGTTCCGGCACCGCATACGGCGAAGGCAAGAACGGTGTCGGCCGGTACACGATGAAGCCTGCAGGCAACGACCTGTACGCCATCTGGCAGGCCAACCCGGCCAGCATCCAATACCGGGACGACTACGGGGCCACCGGCTCCACACCCGACACGACGGGCGTCACCGGGCAGAACGTGACCATCGCCCAAAACGGGTTCACCCGCCCCGGCTACACGTTCACCGGGTGGGCCAGGGACAGGCGCACGGACCCGAGCCTCCAGCCCGGCGGCCGGTACACGCTCACCCCCGGCACCACGACCCTGTGGGCCCAATGGAAGGCCGATCCGGCGCACCTGATCTACAACAGCAACAGCGGCTCCACCAGCCAGACCCGCAGGACGGACGGCGTGGTCGACCAGACGCTCACCGTCATCGCCAACCCGTTCACCCGCTCCGGCTACACGTTCACCGGCTGGAACACGCAGGCCGATGGCAGGGGCAAGGCGTATGCGGCGGGCAACGGGTTCAGGCTCGTCGCCGACGCGAAGAGCAACCCGGCCAACACGAGCGTTCTGTACGCCCAGTGGAGGATCAACCGGGTCACCCTGAAGTTCGATCCGAACGGGGGCACCGGCGGATACCCTGACATCACCGCGGACGCGTTCACGACGGTCACCATCCCCGCCGACGCGAAGGAGCCGAAGGTGCAACGGCCCGGCTTCCGGTTCACCGGCTGGGCCATGAAGCCCGCTCCCGGCGCCGGCGACACGATCCTCGGCCCCGGCAAGGGCACGGTCACCATGCCCGACCAGGGCAGCATCACCGTGTACGCGCAATGGGCGCCGGCCATGACCACGCTCCCGTTCACCGGCGGCCACGCCCAGGTGCCGACCATCGGCCTGTACGCGGGCCTCGTGTTCATGATCCTCGCCATGGGAGCGCTCATGCCCGTGATCCGGCTGCGCATGGGAGCCGGTAGCAAAGGCCGTCACGCCGGAACGCCGACCATTGGAAGGCATTCCCGGTGAGCATGGCCGTAGCGACATCGCGAGACGTGTGGGAGTCCATGCGTCTCGCCGTCGATGACAGGCGGGCCCGTGACAACCGGGCCCGCCTGCTCATCCGCCGTTCCCGCATATACGCCACCGCCGCTCTCGTCTGCCTGGCATTGGGGCTGATACTCATAGGCATGCCCCGAATCCAGCAGCTCATCGGAGATAGGGCGACCGACGCTCAGGCACGTTCCGTCAGCCAGGCCGCATCACTGTTTCCCGAGGGTAGCCGTCAGAGCGCGATCAGATCAGCGGTCGAATACAACCAGCGACTTTACGAGTCGGGCCAGCCGCAGATCGGCGAACCCGTGTTCGACGGCAAGACCAAGGGCGACTTCGAGGGCGACGACGAATACCGGCGCCAACTGTCCGCCAACGGACTGGATGCGATGGGTGAACTGCTGATCCCGAAGATCAGCGTCGACCTGCCCATCATGCACGGCGCCGGCCAGGACGTGCTCGAACATGCCGCCGGCCATCTCGCCGGCACCAGCCTGCCGGTCGGGGGAAAAAACACGAGGGCGGTGATCACCGGCCATTCGAACCTGAAGGGAGCCACCCTGTTCACCCGTTTGGGCGAACTCGAGAAGGGCGACCCGTTCTACATCAAGGTCATGGGCAACACGCTCGCCTACCGGGTCAACGACATCCGCATCGTCAGCCCCACGGACACGAAGGCGCTGAAGATCCGGAAAGGACGGGACGAGGTCACATTATTGACCTGCACCGGGCAGGGCAACACGCTCCGCCTCCTCGTCACCGGGGAACGCAACAGCATGCCCGACCAGGCCCCATTGCCCGGCGCATCGCCGGGCGACACGAAACAGGCTGCTCTTGTTTCCGGTGTCACTGTGACGGGGGTGTTGGCTGTTGGTTTTTCGCTTTGTCGCGGTCGGCGTGTTTCGGGCAGGCACATGTCTTGCTGACGCAAAAGGTGGTAACAATTTGCATTAGTAAAAAATCTGTGCTACTATCTGTAGGTGGAAAACATACAACGCCCCCCAGGGAACACAAACCCCGAAAGAGACACGACCAGGGAAAGAAGAGATCTTTCATGAAACGCAGCAACCTCACCAAGATCGCAGTGGCGAGCACAGCCGTAATGGCCACCCTCGCCTCGCCTGCAATCGCCATGGCCGACGAAGCCACAACCACAGACAACCAGACCAAGCAGGCCATCGCACAGGCGCAGGACAGCGTCGCACAGGCCCAGCAGAGCACAGTGGAAGCCAATCAGGCCATCGCGCAGGCATCCCCGACCGGCGTGCCCGAAGCACAGGCCAAGGCCGACGCCGCCGCGGCCGCACTGGACACCGCCAAGCAGAACCTCGACAACGCCGCCGCCCAGCAGCAGACAGCCGCAAACAACCAGCAGCAGGCGCAGACGAACTACGACGATGCCAGCAAGGCCCAGCAGCAGGCCGCACAGGATGCGACAGGCACGGCCGACAAGATCGCGGCCGCCCAGCAGGCCGCGAACGACGCTTCCAACGCCATCAACGACGCCAACAAGGCCATGCAGCAGGCCTCCGATGACCAGTCGAAGGCAGAAACCGACAAGCAGACCGCACAGACCGCGAAGGATGAAGCCACGGCCGAATCCGTCTCCCATCAGAAGGACGCCGACAAGGCCCAGACCGATATTGATGCGGCCGACAGGCAGGCCACGGACGCGCAGAAGAAGGCCGATGCGGCGGATACCGCCATCAGTGATGCGCAGAAGAAGGCCGACCGGGCCGACGCGGACGCGAAGCAGGCCGTGACGGACAAGGCCGCCGCCGAGAAGGAGCTGGCCGCGGCCAAGAAGCAGCAGGCCTCGGCTTCCGGCGACAAGACGAAGGCCGACGAGGCGGTGAACGCCGCGCAAGCCAGGCTGGATGCGGCCGGGCAGGCCGAGGCCAAGGCGCTTGAAGCCAAGCGGAAGGCCGACGCCAAGGTCGAACAGCTGTCCAAGGATGATGGAGGTCTTTCCGACCTGGCCGCGAAGCTCGAAGCGGCGAAGAAGGCCGCAGCCGATGCCGCAGCCGCCCAGCAGAAGGCGGAACAGGCGCAGAAGGATGCCGATAAGGCGGCGTCCGACTCCTCTTCCAACGCTGAGGCGAAGCAGCAGGCCGCCGCCGACGCCAAGAGCGAGGCCGACGCCAAGAAGGAAGCGGCAGACGAGGCTCAGGACAAGCTGTCTCAGGGCGCAGTGGCCTACTTCGGCGACAAGGGTGCCTCTCAGGCAGTCAAGGTTCTCACCGATCCGACCGTCACCAAGTATCTTGACGCCATTCATAATGGCGCCAAGGGCGATGCGACCACGTTGGACAACATGATCGAGGCCCTGAAGTTCATCCAGGAAGCCAATCAGCTTCGCGCGAAGGAAGGCCTGCAGCCCCTCAGGGTCAGTGACACCCTGATGGCGCAGGCCATGGCGGATGCGGATTATGCCAACAACAACGTGAACCATCCACTTCAATTCCCCGCCGGTGAAAACCTCGCCTGGGGTTACACCGATCCCTTTAAGGGCTGGTACGACACGGAGAAGTCCATGTATGAGAAGGACATGTCCGACGGTGTCCTGGATTGCAAGGCCTCGGACGGCAAGCCCCTCAACCCCTGCGATTTTGGCCATTACACCACGCTGGTCAACCCCGATTTTACCCTCACCGGTTTCGGCGTCAGCCAGAACGGCAACATCATGGGTACCAACGGGAACACCCATAGTCAGCTGTTCACCGACAACGCTAACGCAATCGGCTCCGACGCGGGCCGTATCATGGACGTTGACGCATACCTGGCTGATTTGACTGCCTACCGTGACTCCCTGACCGGAGCCGACGCCGCATACCAGACCGCATTGTCCAAGAGCAAGCAGGCCGCACAGGACGCTTCCGATGCGGCCAAGGCGCTGGCCGCCGCCCAGCAGTCCGCGCGGAAGGCCGCCGAGGAAGCCCGGCAGGCCGCTCAGAAGGCCAAGGATTTGCAGGCTGCCGCCGACGAGGCGCAGAAAGCGTATGACGAGGCCGTGAAGGCGAACGAGGACAAGGCCAAGGCGTTGGAGGAAGCCAGGAAGGATCAAGCCGATAAGAACGCGGCTTATTCCGCCGCCCAGCAGACCACCAAGGAAGCCCGGTCCGAAGTCGCCACCGCCGCCGCCGCCCAGACCGCAGCCCAGACGGCAGTGGACAAGGCGAACACGGCGGTCACCGCCGCGCAGGCGAAGATCGATACCGCCGACAAGCTGGCCCAAACCGCCGCCAAGACCAAGACGGATGCGGAAGCCGCGATCAAGCAGGCCAACACGGACAAGACGAAGGCCGCAGCCGACCTGGCCAACGCCAAGGCAGCCAAGGCCGAGGCCGAGAAGGCCAAGCAGGTCGCGCTTGAAGCCAAGACCATTTCCGACGCGAAGGTTGAAGCCGCCGACAAGCAGGTCAAGGCCGCCGACGAGGCCATCGCCAACGCCAAGGCCGCATACGCGAAGGCGAAGGACGACCTCAACACGGCCACCGGCAAGCTCAACGACGCCCAGAACACCATCAAGCGTCTGCAGAACGCCGAGGAGAACCTCAAGAAGGCAAACGCGAAGCTGGCCGACGCCCAGGCGAAGCTCGAAGCGGCGAACAAGGCGAAGGCCGAGGCCGACAAGGAATACGAGAAAGCCAAGGCCGACTATGATGCCAAGCTCGCCGACAAGCAGGCGTCCGACAAGGAGCTCGCCAATGCGAAGCAGGCCGAAGCCGAAGCCCGGAAGAAGGCCGAGGAGGAAGCCAGGAAGCAGCAGGAAGCCCAGAAGAAGGCCGACCAAGCCAAGCAGGATGCCGAAGCCAAGAAGCAGAAGGCCGAACAGGCCAAGAAGCAGGCCGCAGGCGTGACGAACAATGGTCTGGCCTCCACCGGATCGGACACCACCGCAATCGCCACGCTGGCGGCGATCATGACCATCGCTGGCGCCGGCTGCGTGCTCGTGAAGGTGCGCTCCGCCAAGCACGCTGACGGATGGCATGCAGTCGAGGGCTGATATCCCTTGCAAGCAGTGAGTTTTGCCCGTCTCTGACCCCATATAGGGGAGAGGCGGGCAAAACCGTATTCCCGCATTCCGAGGCAAAACGGTAGCTTCTTTTGTTACTATCAGAAAAAAGTCAGTGAATTGCGTGAAAGGGTTTAGCTATGAACGATGTAGGCCATGCGCCACTCCCGGGCGACGTGCTGCTACACCAATACCTGGAACCGAACAACATCACCATGTACCGTCTGGCGAAAGCCATGAACCTGCCACAAATCACCGTCAGTGGAATAATACGCGGGAAAAGACGCATCACCACAAGCCTCGCATACCATCTCGCCTACGTGTTGGGCACGCCGCCGGAATACTGGCTGGAATTGCAAATGCACTACGATATTGAAAACTACGACAAATTCGATGAAAGCGGACTGACGGCCCTCATTGATAATACGGTCGGCGACACTGTCCGATCAGAACGATGACGAGCAGAAGAATCCGCTAACGCCAGTTTCGTCCATGTCCACTTTGATGGCCTCGATTCCGCCAATTCGTTTTCCGCTGCCGCGCATTGTACTGCTGAGGATATTCTGTGCTGGCGCTTGTCCTTGTGTTCTCTCCCTCGGAGTGGCTGAATAGGGCTCGTTTCCATTGGTTTGCGGTCATGGGCATCTTCTTCAACGACGGATCCGGCCTGCCGGACGCCGGCGCGTACGCGGCCGAGCTGAAGAACGTGACCGCCACGGCCGACGGCAAACCGGTCCAGGGGTTCGACCCGACGAAGACCGGCACATGGACCATTCCCGCCGGCACCCAAGTGAATATCGTCGACATGCCCGACGACTGGAAGCTCGACGGCAAGGCGGAGCAGCCGGCCGGCACGGTCGTGTTCACCGCGTCGAAGTACGGCACGCCCGTCGTCACCTGGACGTTCAAGAACGATTCCGCGACCGATCCGGACAAGCCGGCGGACCCCGGCACGGACGCGTTGAAGAACGTGGCCGCGACGGCGGACGGCAAGCCGATCGCCGGGTTCGACCCGACCAGGGACGGCGCCTACAAGGTCGCCGCCGGCGCCAAGGTCAGGATCTCCGACGTTCCATCCGACTGGAAGCTCGACAAGACCGAATCCGGTTCGAAGCTCGTGTTCACCGCCTCCAAGGGCGGGACGGCCGTCACCTGGACGTTCGAATACCAGGCCAACGGCGGCTCCTCCGCCACCGATCCGGGCAACGGCGGCGGGAGCAACGCCGGGGGCGACGGCCAGGGCGACCCCGGCAAGACGCCGGACACGTCCAAGCCCGCGGCCTCCCCGAAGCCCGCGGGCACCGCGGACGACGGCCAGGCGGCCGGTGCCGCCCCGCTCGCCTCGACCGGCGCGGGCACCGGCCCTGCCATCGCCGTGGCCGGACTACTCGCCATGGCCGGGGCCTCCCTGCTCGCGGCCGTGGCCCGCACCCGCCGCCATGGCGCGGACCCTGACGGTCTCACGGCCGACTGACCAGGAGAGCCCTGACGACCGTCCGTCTCATTCATGATGTTCGCATGGCCGGGAGCTTCCTCCATTAGCCGCAAGGACACATTGAACAAAACAAACAAGGTCTGATTGAGATTGAGAATGTCTCGTCTTCAGCAGTCAAATGGATGCCTGACATCGATATGGACACGGTGATGCTGAGCATCAGGGCCGTGCCGTCCTTCCAATCACCGCCGCCCTGACTGTCCCACAGGCGTACGGTGCCGATGACGTCCAGATTCGATTCCTTTCTTTGTTTCGTGTTGAACAGCCGCGCATAACGCCGGTCGACGCGACGCTCCGTATCAAGCCCGAACAACCCGACGAGGTTCACGTCGACGATCTCGTCGTACAGGTTGCCGTACTAGTTGAGGATGACGGTGCCGTCCGGACGCGTCAACGGATGGTTGACGACGACCTTGCTGCCGGTCGACCACTTCTTGTCGTATAGTTGCATCAAGAACCAATCGAAAGAGGAATTGCGAAATGACCGGAAACGGATGCACCGCATCTGAACCGCCCCTGGTGAGGGAATGGGCCAACCGGCCCATCACCAGCGCCAAGGAATGGCGGGAGTACCTCGAGGCCTATCAGGAGGAGACCCGCAGACGCACCAAGGAACTGAAGTTCGGCTTCTCCCCCTACCGTTCCGTCCACATCCCCCACTGATATCCACTGCGATTTATATCGGGAAGATGCACCTAATTCAGAGCAGAAGAGAATATTGAAGAAACTTCGCCGCGCATTGCCATGTGATAAGGACCAACCGTGCGGAAGGACCCCGTTCGCCGAATTCGTTGACGAGGACGCCCTCGCCGACACGGACAGGAACATATCGATGATCCGGCGATGCGACCCCCAGCTCGAATTCATATACCGACTGTTCTCCGGCATGCATATCCACACGTCCGGCGACTCCCTGTCATCCGATATGCGTTGGCAGCGCGAGTACAAGCGCCAGATCGACATCACTCAGCTGTCCCAGCAAGTCGAGACCTATGATATCGAGGTCGACTGGCACGCCTTGGGGCGCATCGCACTGGATTGCGGCATCACCATCAAAGAGGGAGACATCGTTCCCTTGCCGTTGTTCAGGTTCCGTCGGTTCGTTCAGACCGAATTCGAATGTTCCAGCGATCCCACAGTTTTTTTCAGCCATCGCACCTTCAACCAGCGTCTCGCGGCGATGCTGGCCACATATGGATTGACCGCCTGGAACAAGTCCCTAAACCAAGAGGAACTGAAGACCTGGTACGAGGCAAGATGGATGCCTGTTTTTCGTTTCGGCGGGAATTACCGGGAGGATGAGACAACACATCTGATAGGCGAACAACAGGAAATATACGAGGCCGTATCCGGCGAGACGAGCAAATTCCTGCAGTATGTCGAGGACGATGAACAGATGCGCCTGCGTAAACGATATCTGGACGACCTGTACCGTTTGAAGGAGAACTACCCGGTACTCACATACGTCCGGGCGAAGACCGAGGGGTGCACGATCCTCCGGTTCCGCATATGCCGTTACCAGACGCGCGTCGCGCGGTCCGAGTATGGCAGGGAGGTCAATACTCCCAGCTCATCATGGTACAAGCGTGCGCTCCTCGCGTTCTGCGGGGCCACGCTCGTCGAATACTCGTATCAGTGGCTGAGGGATTCCACGTTCCTGAAGATCGTGTTCCCGAAGGACTGCCGGTCGGCGCACGCCTGCACCGTTGGCGGCATGCTGGAAAGCAGCGACGCGGAGTTCAGCGACGGCGTGCTGTTCTCTTCCGTCCACCGCGAGCATGGCTCGCCGGACGGTAGCGACGCGTATCTGCGCTGCTATGTGATACCGAAGTTCCGGGCCACGGTCCGGTTCCTCGTTCCGGAGCTGCTGGAAATCATGTTCCTGACGCTCGTTGCGCTCATCTGGGGTTTCATCCCATGGTCCGGCGTGTCCGCGCACGTGCCGGCGTCCCTGTTCCTGACGGTGGGTATCACCCAGCTGGGTGCCGCGTTCCTCGCGGGCGACATCAATGAATCCCCGTTCCTGACGAACGCGTTGAAGACGCCGAGGACCACCATGATACTGGCGTCCATCCTGCACTGCGTGCTGTTGACCGTCACATTGATCGATACGGACGCAACCGCCAAGACCCTGTCGATAGATTCAGGCGTGGGATCATTCGAACGAATCATGGTAACCATCGTGTATGCGATGTCCGGGCTATCCGTATTTGTCATGGTCGCATGGGCGGCCATCTACCTGTTCTGGCGCATATCGGATCGGCCGGCGAGAACGCCACACTGATAGGCGGACACCGCCTCGCTCGTGGGCCACATAAACAGACTGAAAGGTGTAGTCTGGCGGAAATGGGCCGACGAGGACCCTGACATCGATTAGGAGCGTGCGTGATGAGCCGTCAATTGTCCGAGAAACAGGTTTTGGAGATGCTTGGCATCCCTGATTTCAGGCATCTGTCGAAGGACAGGATCATGTCCTTCACCTCCGCGTTGCCCCAGATGGAACCTCAGGTCGCCATTGCCGCATTGCAGCAGGTGCCGCATTTCGCGGACACGTCACTGGAGATCATGCGAATCTACAAGGAGACGGTCTCCCAGACGCTGGCCGAGGACCAGGAGAACGTGCAGTCGTTCAATGCCTCCTGCGACATGGTTCTCGGATTGTTGGAGACCCTGTCGCAGAACGACGATCTTTCATTCGAGCAGAAGAACGAGCTCATCGACAGGATGATGGCCGTGCTGAAGATGAAATCGGACAAGGACACCGAGACCAAGAGGTTCAAGTTCGCCGTCATCGGTGCCGTGGCGGTCCTCGGCTGTTTCCTGACCGGCGCGGTTCTGGCGGCTTTGGGAGGAAGCAGCCAGATCAGCACGGGCGAGGATGACGATCCGTCCGAGGAGTGACCTGATCCGGCCTTCTCATCCCCAATGCGGGAACAGGTGGCGGAAGAGCCTCTCGCCGGCCTCCTGCTCGTCGAGCACGCCCATCGTGTATTCGTCGACGATGAACCGGGTCCTCGCCATCCGTTCCGCCGTCTCGTCCGACATGGTTTCCGTTTTCGCATCGCCTTCCTCGATGCGCGTGGGGACGCGGACGAGTTCCAGATCGGATATCCCCTCGGGCATGGTCCCGTCCGGCAGACATACGACGACCTCCTCTCCCCCGCCATCGAGCTCGGTCAGCTTGCAGATGCCGGTGCCGTCCACCGATTCCAGGTATTCGCCCAGTTCGGGGATCCCGTCGCGTGTGAATCTGCACATGCGCAGCCCCTGCCCATCCATTGATCCCCCAATCATGCCGGATGCCCGGCATATCCCGTCATCATGCTACTTCCTTTCGTCCGTTCATGAATCAGACACGCCATCATCGCCATCCGGAGACGACGGCCCGTTGCCCGGCTGTCGGCCGAAGATGGATTCCCCGTCGCCCAACGCTCCCAGGGATCGCAGCTCGCCGTCGAACCGGTCGCGTTCGGCTTGTTCGCGCAGTTCCCGCTCCCAGATCTCGTAGTCGTCGGCGTGCAGCCCCTCGTCGGGCCCGACCTTCCAGTCGAAGCGTCGCAGCCGGCTGATGCCGGGCATGACGGTGCCGTCCGGACGTGTCAACGGATGGTTGACGACGACCTTGAGACCGGCCGGCCACTCGTCGGTGACGGCGAACCCGGATCCGTCGCCCAGCGTCTCGTATTCGCCCACGAGCCTCCTGCCTTGCTCGTACCATTCGCACATGTGCAGCGTGAACGACCCGTCCTCATGCTCCTCGTACATGACCGTCTCCTCTTCCGCAATCCTAGAGCTCGATGTCCTGGGCGAGCATGGTGGCCGCGTCGTTTTTGTGTTCAATCCACCATGCCGCGTCGTTCATCCGCAGCACCTGCCTGCGCAGTTCGGCGAACGCGTCACGGTCCTCGATGCGCGCGTGGCGGGCGAGCACGTCGACCTGGCTGAGGGTGCGGCGTCGTATCGGCTCCGCCCGGTCGCACTGGGATTTCGAGCCCCACAGTTCGCAGAACCCGTCAAGCCTGTTGCGCTGCCGGGACGCGATGCCGATGCAGGCGGGGCATGACACCCGTTCCGCGTTCCTCACCCGCTGTTCGACGACCACGTACGGGCCGTCCACGTTGATCCGCTCCTGGTGCCCGCATGCGTGCGTGACGAATCTCCAAGCCATGACCTACCGCCTTTCCGGAACAAAAACCGAACCAATATTCGAACAAATGTTCTATTAAGGCGGGGACATGCGCCAGCGCAGCAGCCCGCAAAACACGTCTGCCCACGCCGGGCACGCCGTACGATTGCATTTTGTCAGAGCTCACCACAGCCTTCCAGCCCATCAGACGAGATGCACAACTGTTCCGGCTTGTCGACGCAGTTACTCTACTTTCATGAATTCAGGATACGTATACGTGTTCGATTTAGGTCTTGGTCCTGGTGTCCTTGCTTCCACCTCAAAAAAGAAGAAGATGATGCGTGCTGGATGGCATCCATGCAAGTCCATACCGGAACTCGGGTCCTTCGCATCATGCCTGTGGTTTTCATCCGGCATCATGACAGTGTGTATCGACCCATCCGGGCTTGGTTTTCTGCAATCCGAATATCCTCTGCGCGATGAGACCATGGAATACGCACAACGGCGAATACGCCGTATCGGAAGAATCATGAATTGGGACTGCACGTACGGGTACCGACGGATAATCCGCCGTATTGCGTTGTCGCCCGTGCCTTCACGCGAATCAGATATCCGTGCGGCATGCAGGGCCATGATCAAGGCGGAATGCGAATCAATGACGGAGATCGTACGCAAGGGAAGATTCGATTTCCGTACCAGCTCCAGGCTGTGCAGACAACGGCACCGACTGAGAGGATTCCGTCTTTCTCCGCTGATAGGCGCGGAGGAATGGTGGGGCAAAACCTTCCTTCAAGAGGCGGACGAGAGACTCGACGCATATTTCTCAGGTATTGACGATGAGGCAAAAGGCGCGGAAAGACTGCTCATGTTCGTCGTTTCCGCCGCGACTGTGCTCGCCCTGTTCACTTCTTCCTGGGGAGATTATGAATCAGCGAAGAGAATCTTCCTCTACATCGCACTCATGTTTCTGTTCCTGCTGTTCCTAATCTCCGTTCCCCGTAAATGACGGGAACGATCAGACCCTAGATATACAACTGCCCCTGTTCCAGCATGCACCGGAACAGAGTGTCGGGAATCAGCCGAATCTTGCGATACAAGTAACCTTCCAACCCGGCGAACACGCGTTTTTGGTTCATTCGCACCGCATTCATGCCGTCGGATATCCGCCTGTTCTTTCCGGAGGAGAACACGATGAACGCCGCATTCATACGTTTGCAATCCTTGAAATCCAAGACAGGGCCACTGCTGTCGGACCGGGTCGTGTGCATGAGTATGATGCACGAGTCCTCAAGTTTCTTCTGGATGCTCGCCTCATAACATCCCCCATCCACGCCGCCATTTTGCCCCGCATGCAGGAAATCCACTCTGCCGTTGGCCATTTTGAAAATGGGTGCATGCTTGAACTCCACGAACAACAGGGTCTCACCCGAATAGTCCCTGTCCAGTCTGGTCGCCTTATCGTTGTTGCCCTGCGGGTCTTTCCACAGGAACAGCCCATCGCAGCTGGAAGGCATGCTGATGTCGTGCTCCTGGGCGAAATACTCCTTGAACGCATCCAGATCGCATCCGAGCGTCGCATCCACGATGAACGTCTGGGCTCCATACTGGTTGCGATAACCGCTCAAGGTGGTCACGTCGCGTACGAATCGAGGACTCCCATCCGCGCTCCGATAGGACTTGACCGCCTCGACCACCGCTGCCGCTTTCCTGCTCATGGGATCACCATGCCTTCAGGTCGGGGTCGCCAATCGCCTGGACGGACATCAGCTCGTCGAACGGACGGCTCATGTCCGCGATGATGCCATCCAAATCGTCTTCGCTGGCCTGATGGAATGTATAGGACCCGCTCGCACCCGCAGCGGACGGCACGTACACGTGGAATCTGTCCGCCTGTCCTGCGTCGGTCATGTAGGTCTGCAGCGCCTGGAGGAAATACGGGCTATGCGTGGTGACCAATATGCGCGTATGCAGTTCGCGGGCTATCAGGACAAGCGCCTTGGCATAGACCAACTGCCACTGCGGATGCAAATGAATCTCTGGTTCGTCCAACACCAGGAATGATGTGTCGTCCAGCACCGACCGGCGCAGTATGGTCTTGATGAACTCCACCGCCTTGACGCCCATGGATGCGTTCGCCGCCCGTATCGGCTCCGAAGCGTCGTTCGTCTCCCGCAGGACCAACACGTCATTGTCGTCGACGTCAATCAGTCCTTGATGTGCCTTGTCGAGAATGGATATGATGCGGTTGCCGGCGGCACGGCGTTCGTTGGACTCCTGTTGTGACAGGCCTTGCGCGGCATCGTTCATCCTCGCCCGGATGATGCCCCATTCCTGATCGTACAGGTCGGCCACTCGGCCGGGATAATAGTATTGCGACACGAACCGCGGTATCCTGCGATGCTGCGAGAACACGCGCGTGATCATTCGCGGGTCTTCGATAAGCAACACATTGTATCGCGGGTCGAGCGTGTCGACTGCTTCAACGCACTCGTCGTTGCGGAATGCGGCGTTGACGCTCTGTTGTGCCGTATGGCTGGAAAGGCCCGCCGTCGCGTCCCGTCCGGACTCTAGGCGGTTGTTGATTTGACCGTCGAACAGCATGTCGAAACTGTTTTCCATGAACAGTCTGCGATATGAGGGCGCCTCGTCGTTGACGATGGAGGTGCATTGCGCGCATAGCGCGCGCCCCTGCTCTTCCCTGCCCGTACCCATGGCTAGCAGCATGCGACGGGTTTCTTCTATCTCCTCGCGTTCAAGCTGGTCGTCTTCAAATCGTCGTCCCTGGGACGTGAACCATTCGCCGACCTTCATGGAGGTGGTACCGGCGGGGGCGGCCAAGTCCTTGACCAAACGGGAGGCGATGGTGCCCGACAGGTAATCTACGAGCTGGTAACTGAGCTTCTCCTTTGCGGACAGGTATCTGTAAATCGCTTGTTCGGTCTTGGAGATCTTTTCACGCAGCATGCGCGCGGTGAAATCATATTGCGAGTTGACGAGGGCGAACAGGGTTTTGCCGATGGTGCTTTTGCCGATGTTGTTCGGGCCCGCGACGAGCGTAATGCCTTCTAGGAGAATGCGGGTGTCGCACACTTTCCCGATACCGTCGATCGTCAGCTCCATTGTCCCGTCTCCCTTTTCCGGCGATGTTCAAGCATATACACGGTACCATCACGAGTGGCCCGAGTCCTCGTGGCTGCCACCGTGGCCGCCGGCCGTTATCGGCGGCCCCGCTGGTGGTGTCCGTGGAGGCGTGGCCGCTTGCCCGTCCGTCGCGTCTTCCGTTTTCCGGTTCAGGTGTCGGCGGGCTGATTGGGAGAGTGTGTCATGCTGTCGGTTCTGGTGTTGCTGCTGGTGGTGGCCGCGGCGTCGTTCGCGTATCGCGCGTTCTGGATGCTGCGGGCCCGTCCGTCGTCCCGGTATGTGGGGAGCCGTTTCCGTGACGAGGTGGTGGCGATGAGCCGTCGCCAGCGTCGTCGCGCGTTCTGGGGCAATGTGCTGCTGTGCGTGTTGTGCGTGGCCGCGATGGTGTTGGTCGGCGTGCTGGTGGGCGGCATGGGCGGCTCGGTGTGACCGTCCATCGTCGTTTCGCTTCCGGCCCGTCGGCGTGTCCGGCGGGCTTTCGTCTTGTGTGTGGGCCTGATCGTCGGAGGTTGGTGTGATGTCTGGTTCGACTGGGGATGCTCCGGTGTTGGAGGGAGAACACCGGTTGGGCGAGGGCATGCGTCGCGGCGTGTTCTGTCTGGGTCTGGTGCCGGTGGCGACGGGGTTGACGCTGCGCGAGGCGATGTGGATGCAGTGTTGTCTGACGGCGGGTGTGAAGCCCGGGCCGATGCCCGCGCATGCGTTCCGTCGCGCCGACCGGCATGCGGTGGAGGACGCGATGGGCGTGGCCCCGGGTCTGATGCGCGCGATGGCCGCGGATGCGAAACGGCGTCGGCGCATGGTGGACGCGGACGAGGAGGGGCGTCTGCCCCTCGGCTCGCCCTCCCCCGTGGACATGATGACCCGTGATTTCCGCGTGCGGCCGGTCACGGCGTGGCATCAGACCAGCACGGGGCGTGCGGGGGTCCTGTCCACGCTGGTGGCGGGGTCGGGGGCGCCTCGCATCGACGGGCCGGTCATCGGCGTGGATGTGCTGTCGCGTGAGTTGTGGCGGTTCGATTCGTGGGCGACGTATGACGCGCCGGGCGTTCACGGCCCGCATATGACGACCAGTCCGGACGTGTTCATCTGCGGCCTGCGCGGCAACGGCAAGTCGTTCGCGGCGAAGGTGATGGCGTTGCGTGAGATCGAGGCGGGCCGTCATGTGATCGTCCAGTCGGATCGCGAGGGCGAGTGGGGCCGGGTCGCCAATCATGTGGGAGGCCAGGTCGTCTCGCCGGGCGGCGGCCATTATCTGAACCCGTTCGCGTTGCCGGACCGTCCGTCCGCCGGCGAGGACGATTTGTGGCGTCAGGAGGTGCTTTCCGGGCGCAAGGCGGCGTTCATGAGCCTGGCGGAGGCATTGCGCGAGGATGGAGGCCCGTTCCCGCTGGATCGCGACATGCAGGTGGTCGTGGACCGTGTGGCGGTGTCGTTCGGCACTGGGCCGATGACGTTGGAGGCGGCGGTGGACCGTCTCGCGGACCGTTCGTGGGTGGATGGGGAGTCGCCCTCGATGACGGGTTTCGAGCATGAGCCGGCGTTGGCCCGTGCGGCGGCGGCCGCGGCGGCTCGCGTGTATGCGCCGATGGTGCGTGGCGGCACCCTGTCGGGCATGTTCGACAGGGAGTCCACGATCCGGTTGGACCCGTCGAGTCCGATGATCGTGTTCGACACGTCGAGTCCGGCGTTGAACAACGAGCAGCTCAAGCGCGTGTTCACGGCGGCGGTGAGCTCGTGGATCGACCGTCTGCTGCAGGGGCGTGACGGGAGGCGGCGGATCGTGGTCGACGAGGAGGCGTGGGATCTGCTGTCGAACGCGCGTCTGGTGGACTCGTTGCAGACCAGGCAGCGGTCCGCCGGCCATTGGGGGTGCGCGACCTGGCTGATCGTGCATGGCGTGAACGACATGACGCATGTGTTCGGCGAGGGCAGCGAGCTGCGTGGCCGTGTCGAGGAGATCCTCAACCAGATGCAGACGAAGATCATCTTCCGTCAGGGCGGGTCGAACATCGACATGCTCAACCGTCTGGTCCCGGATCTGAGCGAGGACGAGCGGCGGGTGATTCCCACGCTGCCGCAGGGGCTGGGGGTGTGGAGGGTCGGTGCGGAGCATCCGCGTATGGTGCGCGCCCTGGCCGGTCCGACCCTGTCGGCCCTGTTCGACACGAGCGATCTGAGGTCCGCGGCCTGAACCGCATCGTTTTTGTTGTATCCGTTTTCCGTATTCGTTGGTGAGGAGGCCGCTGATGGCGGATGCGTCCGGGGATCGTCCCTGGTATGAGGAGCTGGCGCCCGATCTGGAGGGCGATGCCGGCCGGGGCGTGGAGGGGTCGCGTGTCGATTCGCGCCGTCGGGTCATGGCCGTGTGGCGTGGGTTCGAGGACTCGCGTGCGGGCGTGTGGCTGGCGGAGCATACGGGGCTTCTGGCCGCCCTGTCGCGTGAGGGGTCGGTGCTGGTGCGTCGTCTGGCCGTGGGCGTCCTGCTCGTGGCGATGGCGTTCACGCTGCTGCTGTTCGCGGCGGCGGGCGGCGATCCGGTGGCCGGCGGGCTGCTGTCCATGCCCTTCTGGATGGCCGCGTTGGCCGCGTGCGCCGTGCTCTGGGTGTTCTGGGACGCGTACCGTGATTCCGGGGAACGGCTCGTGGATCGTCTGTCGTCGGCTCCGGGCATGGCCACTCGCCGTCAGGTCGCGGCCGCGTGCGGGGTGCGCGAGGTGATGCGCACGATGGTGCCGAGCGTGCTGCCGGCCATGCTGGCCGCGGCCATGCGGGAGCGTCGCATGGGCGGCGACCCGGTGTGGCCGAGGCCCTGGCAGGCGGCCATGTACGTGGGCGAATGCCATCACGTCGGTGTCTGGCTGTCGTTGGAGATGCACGCGTACGTGCTGGGACCGACCAGGTCCGGCAAGACAGTGACGGTCGTGATCCCCGCGGTGGTGGAGGCGCCCGGCTTCGTGCTGGCCACGTCGACGCGCAGCGACATCATCTCCGCGACCCGTCGCCTGCGGGAGAGGGGTGTGGCGGATCCGTCGAACGGGGCCCGGTACGGCGGCCATGGCCGTGTCCATATCTTCGACCCGGAGGGGTTGGGCGCGGCGGACCCGCTGACCCGGCACAACATGCGTTGGACCCCGTTGCAGGGGTGCGAGGACCCGACCACGGCGATGCGCCGCGCGCAGACCCTGGTGGGTGTGGGCGGATTGGGCCAGGGGTCGAACAACAGGGAGTGGGGCGTGAGCGCGGGAGGCTATATCCAGGCGCTTCTGTATGCGGCGGCGATCAGCAACCTGCCGATCTCGAAATGCTACGAGTGGTCGGTCAGCCCCCGCAAGGCGCTCGAGGCCGCGGACCTGATCCGCGAGCATACGGGCGAACGGGAGATGCTGCGCTGGGCGGACACGATCCGTGGCCTGGAGACCATGGACACGCGCCAACGGTCGAGCGAATGGTTCGGCGTGAGGAACGCGTTCGCGATCCTCGCGGACCCGAAGGTGCGTTCGACGATGGATTTCTCGCCGCGCGACCCGCGTCTGATCGATCCGAGGCGCATGGTCGAGGATCATGACACCGTGTACGTGCTCAGCCGGCCGAAATCGCAGGCGGGCGGAGGCGTGAACGCGGGCCTGTTCGCCGTGCTCCTGCTGGACACGTTCCAGGAGGCGTGCCAGGATCTCGCCCTGTCGCGCGAGGCGTCGGGACCCAACCTGCGCAAGATCGAGCCGCCGGCCCGGTTCGTGCTCGACGAGCTGAGCAACATCGAGACGTGGGGCGGCCTGCGCAACGCGATCACGCAGGGCGGCGGCAACGGCTATCAGTTGCTCGTGGTCGAGCAGTCGCGCGACATGATGGTGCGCGACTACGACCGGGAGACCGAGCAGACCGTTTGGAACAACTGCAACCGGATCATGCTGGGCGGCGTCACCGACCGGGACAGCCTCGAATGGTGGGGCATGCAGATCGGCCGGCATGAGGTCACCCGTTTCGAGTCCACGTGGAATCCGGGACAGGGCCCGCTCGGAGGGGTCACGGAACGCCGCGGCGCAGAGGAGACCGTACTGCCGTGGGAGCTGAGCCGTCTGCCGCGCGGATGGATGGTCGTCCAGCCCGTACGCGAGGCGCCGGCCCTGGTCCACGCCCCGCATTTCATGGAACGCGGATGGTGGCATGACGCGAAAGGAGACAGGTGATGGACGACACCCGTGACGAGGTCGGCGAGATCCTGGCCGGCATGACGGGAGGCCGGACCGGTACCGCCGGCGGCGTCTCATCCCCCGTGCCGCCGGCCGCCGACTGGCCCCGGGGACTCGACGCCGCGTCGGCGTCGGCCGCGCGGCTGACCATGCTCCTGTCGGACGTGTACAAGGCGCATCAGGGCAAGGAACCGTCGGCCAGCCTGGCCGCGCAGATCGAGCAGACCGTGCGCAACCTGACCGGCGAGCCTCCGCAAGAGCCGGAATACGGGCCGGGCCTGTGGACGGCGATGCCGCAACGCTCCTGGGAGACGATGGGCATGGCCCGGCCGATCGACTGGACCGGCGCGCCCTCGCGCACGGAGATCGACCTGATGACGATGCACGCGATCCGCTACGGCGAATGGCTGTGCCGCACGTTCCCCACATGGGAGCAGACGCTGCCCGCCTGCTGGATCGAGCACGACGACGTGGTGGCTGAGGTGTTCTCCCTGAAATGCCATGCGGACCTGGCCGCGGCCTCCCCCAACGGCGGCATGTACATGCCGGCCCTCATGCAGGACATCCACCAGGCCCTCGCCCGGGTCACGGAATACCTGACGGCGGCCGGCACGGGAGAATCCTCCCACGCGCATCACATGGACGGCGAACAGCATGCCTCGCGCCGACGCGCCCGGGAGGTCGAATACGAGTCGTGGTATCGCCGGCGCGGCGGATGGAAGACGGAACCGGCGTTCACCGGCCGTTGGCGGGGCGGCGAGGATTTCGTCTCCTCCACGCTCCTTGCCTATGGGACGCCTCCCTCGCCCGCCTCGCATGACGATCCCTCCGCCGACGTGCTCATGGCCACGCTGGCGGGATGCGAGGAGCGGCTGGACGGCTACCGGCGTTCCCGCGACGGCATCCGCCGCATGCCCGACGGGCCGGAACGCGACCGCCTGTCACGCCAGCTCGCCGCGGACACCGGCGGTGATCTGCGGGAACTGTCCGACCGGTGGCGTGACTGGAGGTCCATGGAGCTCGCGGCCCGCGACCGGCTCGACCAGGCCATCGCCTCCATCGAACGACGGCTCGACGACCGGAAGGCACCCCTGTCCCATGAGGAGGCCGAGGAGGCGCGCGCACTGGCGTCACGGGGACGCGCCCTGCTCGACGAGGCCGGGGACCCGCGTTGGAACCCCGACTCGTACCGGCCCCGGGACCCGGACGAGGAGCTGAAGCTCGCGAAACGGCTCGAAGGCATCGCCCGTGAACGGGATCTCGATTCCCTGGAACAGCTCGACCGGCTCACGGCCACGATACGCGCGACGATCGGCCCGAGGGGAGGCATGCGCCCATGACCATGCCGGACCTGTTCGAACAACTCGACTCCCCTGCCGAGAACGGCGACGATTGGATCCGCCGCCTGCTCTCGGAACCGGACGAGACTCCCTCCCCCACGCCGGCCGCCGGCGACGACGGCACCGATACCGGCCATGAGCCCGATCTTCCCCAAGAGGAGGAAAGGATTGTCCCGCCGCAGGCCTCAGGACCGGGGGCCGGTGGCGATGTGACGGCTCCCCCGCCTTCCGGCGCGCATGCGATCCCCCTGCCGGCATCCGACGACACGTCGCCATCCGATGACCTGGATGACATGCACCAGGACGCGATCCCGGGATTCGGCACCGATATGGATGCCGATGAGCCCGCCCGTTCGGTCCATGCCGGCCGGATCGTACTGACGGTGCTCGCCGTGGTCGCCGCCGTGGCGCTCGTCGGCGTGATCGCCGCCGGCGCCGTCACCGCGTCCGCCCGCCACGGCGCGGAACAGGCGCAGGCCGTGCTGCGGGAGACCAATACGATTGCGACTCGGTTCGCCAAAGCCCACAAGGCGTCCGACCTCGCCGATGCGAAGGCATGGAGCCGTCTGGACGCGCGGATTTCGGACAACGCGAGGATACTCGACGAGCCCGCCGCCCGGCTGTCCATCAGGGATGCTGGATCGTTGAAGGACCGCGCGGGCAAGGCCAATAAGGACACGAACACGCTGGTGTCGGCGGCGAGGAGGGCCCTCGCCATCAAACAGGAGGCCGACGCGCGCGAATCGCTCGCGAAGGCGGTCGGCGAGGCCACCAAGCTCCGGGACGGCGCGAAGCGCGACGACGACACCGGCACGGCCATCGACGATCTGACGACGATCCTCGAACGGGCCGCCGAGCCCGGCAAGGACGTCACCGTCAAGGAGCTCGAGGATCTGGTCTCCCGGGTCGAGCAGGCGAGGAAGACCCTCGAACAGGCCATCGCCACGCAGGCGGAGCATGCGAAGGCCAAGCGCGCGGCCGAGGAGAAAGCGGCACGGGAACGCCAGGAGAGGGAACGGCAGTCCGAACAGCAGACCGTCCCCGACCCGACGCCGCCACAGCAGCAACAGCAATGGATACCCCAATACCAGTCGGGACAGTCGGGGCAATCGGGCGGAACCGGCTCCCAGCCCGGCAACGGCTGGAGCGTGCCGTCCCCCAGCGACGGCAACGGCCTGCCCGGCAACGATCCGGGACTATAGCCCATCATCCATTCGAAAGGAGCACCATCATGACGGACGAGACACCACGCAAAGACGAGCACAGGGAACGTCAGGGCCTTCTCGGCCGAGCAAGGGACCGGTTCGAGCGGATGGAGCCGAAACGGCAGGCGCTGCTGCTCGCCGTCGCGGCCGTAATCGCATTGGCGGCCACGATCGCGCTCAACCCGTTCCAGTCCACGACATCCGATCAACCAGAACCTCAATCCGCCCAACAGGCGACGGACGACGGCAAGGATACGAAAAACCAGTCCCGGACGGACCCGTCTTCGGAACCATCGGAATTCACCGGTTCCACGGAGGACATCGCCAACAAGGTCCGGTCGATCCTCAACTCCCCGGACGGCGGCAACATCGACACGTTCGGCCAGACGCTCATCCGCCACGACGACAAGGACCTGGGCAACGCGACCGACCTGTTCGACGCGATCGGCCGGCAGGAGAAGGAATCCACTGTCCGTGCATTGGCCGACGAATGGTATGCCGAGGCGTTGCCGAAGGCCGCCGGATACCGGCTCGACGATCTCAAATCCAGTCTGCCCAAAGCGGAACATGCCGTGGACAGGCTCCCCGACCCCACGCCGGACGACTGCACGGGCCTGGCCAAGGCCGCGAAACAGGCGCGAGCGTTGGTTGACGCCGGATCCGACGACTACGACAAGCTCACCTCCGCGCAGCAGACCCTCACCAAATCGATCAGCGCATGCACCGCCAACATGACCGTCGACCAGATCGACCGCCTGTTCCCGCAGGACGGACCATCGGTCACCATACCCGACACCGGAAAGGAAGCACAATGACAGCGGACACCACGCGGCGGGAGCACAGCGGTTCCGGCATCCGTCTCGGCATCGGCTCCTGCCCCGGCATAGCGAAGATCCTGCCGGCCGGCATCCGAGGCATCACATTGCCCGACGGCACACGCGTGCGCATGCTGCGCTGCGTGACCCGGGAAAACGGCGCCGACATCCCCGTCGCCCTGATCCCCGCCACCGGGGCGGTCCACAACCGCATGCTCGAGGCCGCCGGCGGCCAGATCGTCGAGTTCGCCGGCAGGCCACGTCTCTACCGGCCCGAGAAGGGCGGCCCCATCCTCGCGTTCACCGTCACCGACCTGCGCATCCGCGACACCGATGAGGCCCGCATGTTGCGTGCCGGCCGGACTCACGGCTGAGACCGCCACTCTGCTTCGAGCCGGCGCGGGAACGTCATAAGAACACGCTCACGAACTCGGTCGGCGTGATGATGGAAGGGCTGCCTATCCTCACGCCGGCCGAGTCCATGGTCACGTCCCGACGCCAACTCAATCGTCCTTACCGCGTTGGCGGAACGGAATATGATGGCGGACAGCATCACATTGGTGTCCATCATCACCCTCGTTGATCAGTTCCACCTCGCCGCACGTTCCGCCCGAATGCTCCCGATGAGGTCGTCGAGCGCACCCATCCGGCAGCATCTGCAATCCGCGATCCAACAGACTCAAGAAAACCGTCCATTGTTCCGTCTGTTCCCGTTGGAGATGGACACGACAGCATATCGAATCATGCATCATTCCAGACCTTGACGCCGCCCCGGTGAATCTCATTGCGCCTTACCACCATCAGCCTCATACCGGAGAATCACCCCATGTCAACGGCATGCCGTCAGTTATTGTCCAATGGATTTCAAACGCCGCGCTCGGGCTCAGGATTCCCCCGACTCTCCCGTTTCCTTTTTCCCTGATCAGTTTTTCGAGTCTAGGTCCGGCCCACACTCAGGCAGACTGCCGGCTCCCGGGAAACCCATCCGAGACGAACACGGCCACTCGTTTCCGTCTCATCGTCAGTTCCAGACCGAATCTCCTTCTCCATGGAGCCCTCTCCGGTTCCGGTCGCGTGCGGTTCTGTAAAATGCCTGCCTATGGCGAAGACGGTGATAAGGGTCATGTTCGATGATGCGACGGCTGCGGAAGGGTTTCTCGAGCGTTGCCGCGGCGAGGGACTGGACGCCGTGGTCGAGGACGCGCGGCCGATCGGCACGGTGAAGCGCAATGGGCCCGGTCTGGCGTCATGGCTAAAAGCCCATCCGGGCTGGCATGTGGTGGCGGAGTCGGCGAACCGACGTGCGGCGTGGGCCGCGGCCTGGAAGATACGGCATGGGGAGCGTCGCGGTTTCGAGGACGGGTTGTGGGACGCCCAGGCGCAGAACCGTGATGGCAGGTGGGTGGTGATTGCCCGCCGCGCCTCGAAACGCCGCAGTATCCCCGGCGAGGGCATGGACCCGTTGTTCTAGAACGATGTCGGGCCGCTTGTCGTGGACTGCCAGTGGAGATTCCCCGTTTCCACCTGTTCCATGGGTGATGGCCACGGAAGCATGCCGGTCCCTATTCCCGTTTCGGCACCCATGACCACCGTTTTGTGGGTGCTGTCATCGCCGGCGGACTCCGCCAGTGAGCGGACTTCGCGGATACGGGCGGAAAGCATGGTCGCGATGGCCGTGATTCGCGTTTCAGGTACGAGTCCCGTGACTGACAGGCGGTGTCCCACCTGTTCCTCCCACCCATCGAGCTTGCCAAGGTCATATCTGGTCCAGTCGGATATGAGGCGCAGCTGTCGGCGGGCTGTCGGCGTCTTATAAGTCGCGTAGAACGGTTTGGCCTTGTAGTCGCGGTTGTCTATGGCGAGCTCTCCGCACCACAGAGAGGCTCCGGTGTCGAACAACGGCGCGGGCCGGACCCGCAGTGTCTCCACGTCGCGGATGAGACCGAAGTTATTGTAATGGCGGTCGATGTTTCGCATGAGGTAGTCCACGAGTAGCCAATCGTCGGTCGCATGCACCACCGCCGCCCCTTCGCAGCCGAACAGTTGCGCCGCCCTGATCCACTGGTCCCTGGCGCTCAGGCGATTATCCCTCTTCACCGATTCGAGAATCTGCCATGCGGATACGAGTTCCTCGGTGTCCGTCAGCATTTCGGGACAGGTGGATACTGGCCTGTTGTCGTATTCGCCGAGATTATATCTGACTGCTGGTATGCCGAGCCTGGAGCAAAGGTCCGATGCGATGAGTTCGTTGACCGGTTCCTGTCCGGTACGTCCGGCTTTGATCAGTATCCTGGTGCCGTCGCCCGCAATGGTCCATCGTTTCGGAAGGTCGCCGCCGGTGGATGCGTCGGGTGCGTTGAGGCTGAACCTGTGGGAGGAGGAACGGGCAGTCAGGAGGGTTCGTCCAAGTTCCTCGTCAAACGGGTTGGTGAAGAAGTTCACGGTATCCCATTCGAGGTCGGATGATTCGGGCTTGACCCAATACTGGTCGGAAAGGCTGAGTCCATGCGAGCGGTTGAGGAGTTCTACCGCCGATCTTATTCCCATCGAGTCAAGTATGCCGCGTATCCCATCCCGAGTGGGTGGGATGGCCCTTCTTCTCCACCAAGCATCGATGCTTTTCGCGTAGATCGCGGGTTTGCCGTGGGAGATGAGTTCAAGAGGCAACCTTGAACAATCCAGTATACGGCCGCTGCCGACGGCCTTTCCCGATGAAGGATCGTAGTCGAAGGCCAGCACCGGATGTCGGCGACACATGATTATCCGTCGTTCCACGTCCGTTTCCCTCCTTGCTCCGGTGTCAGTCACTCCATCGTATCCCGTTTCCCCATCGTCACCATCGTAGTATGCGTGCCGCCGTGTCCAGGCTCCGGAAGAGGGGCTGGTGGCCGGCGAGGTTTCGCAGGAGCGTTTCGAGCTCGGGGATGGGCAGGTATCGGCTCGCGATGGTCCAGACGGTCGCGACGGCGATGAGGGTGAGTATGGCGGTGACGGTGATCCACAGGATCTGCCTGATGAGTCCGCCGCCGGTGGTGGCGCGGCCGGTGACGCCGGCGAGCACCGTGAGCGTGACGGCGAGGACGATCAGGGTGCCGGTGTCCCATGAGTCCAGGGTCCGGGTCATTGCGTCGGCCCATCGGGCGAGTTGTTCGATGATGGTTCCTGCCGTGTCTTCCATTGCGGGTTCCTTTCCTCCATGGCTGCGGGGTTCGGCGTCTCCACGCGGGGCGTCGGGTTTTCCGGCCGATTACGGTTGGCCTTCCGGGTTTTGCCGGGGTTGACGACGCCGCTTCCTTGTCCGGTGATGCGTGCGTCGAGGTTGCACCAGTGCTGTTCCTGCCGGCCGGACCGGCCCGGCGGCCTTTGCCCGATGGGCTGGTCGGGGTCGTCGATGTGCCACATGTCCCGGTAGATGGCCACGTCGCGCAGCAGGTTGTGGTCGCCGTGTTTCCGCGCCGTTTCCATGACGGTCCTCGACCAGGGCTGTTCGCCCGTGGCGGCCTGTCGGGCGAGGGCGTCGGCCCGTTGGGTGATGAGGAGTTCGTTCTGGCGCACCAGGTCGAGGGCGGCGGTGTTTCTGGATGCCTTGATGGGCGGGATGATGCCGGCGGTCCAGTCGTCGCGCACCGCGCCGTTGAGCCGGTCGAGCAGGCCGCTGCTGAGCCGGCCGGCCATGACGGCGGCGGGGTCCTGCCGGTTTCCGTGCTCGTCCTTGGGGCTGATGTCGCGGCTGACGATGGCCATGGCCCGCTTGGGGTCGGTCATCCAGGCGCGGGACCATAGCGCGCGCAGCCATTCCCAGTTCGGGGACCTCGTGATCATGCTCACGATGCCCGGGTTGTGGCATTGGCGGAGTTTGGCCTCGAGGTGGGGGCCGGCGATGAGGCCGGCTGCGTAGTCGTGTTCGCGCAGGAGTCGTGTCAGACTGTATCTCTCCTCGTGTTCGTCGATGCGGGTTTCGGTGGCGGTGCGCGTGTCGGGGCGCGTCAGGAGCGTGGAGAGCATGCGTTGGCGGGCGATGGCTTCGGGATCGGTGTCCGATCCGGACAGCATGGCTTCCGTCTGCCGGGTCTTCTCGTCCTTGCACGCGTAGAGGAGGTGGTTCTCCTCGCGCCCTCGTGTGGCGGCCACGTATTGCAGGTTGCATGGGACGCGCGCGTCGGAGGGGAACATGGCGGCGCACCGGTCGACGGTCATGCCCTGGCTTTTGTGGATGGTGGTCGCGTATCCGGCCTCGCAGTTCGCTTTCGCCCAGTCCCGGGGTATGGTCCATTGCCTTCCGTCCGCGTCGCGGCATGCGATCGCGTCCGTGTCGATGCGGGTGACGGTGAACGCCATGCCGTTCTCGATGCGGTGTCCGTCGGGGCCACGTACCTGGTGGTCGTTGGCGCGGGACACGATCCGGTCCCCGGCTCCTATCTTCAGGCCGTCGGACAGCGTGGCGAGGCGGGACGGGTCCCCGTCGGACAGGCCGAGCACGCGCCGTTCGAGGATGGTGCGCTGGTTCATGGCGCGCACCTGTTCGTTGGTGCCGGCGACGAGGAGCGTGGTCTTGCCCGTCTTCTGCCATTGCAGGGTCATCCGGTACGCCTCCTCCTCGCATTCCCGGTCCTCGCCCCAGTGGAGACGGTGGTGGGCCGCGTATTCGGCGACGAGCCGGCGGCATGCCTCGACGCTGTCCGGTTTCGCGCGGTCGCCGCCGGCGCGCAGGCGCAGCGTGGCGTCGCCCTCGCCTGCCCATCTGGCCCGTCCGCCGTCGGGGTCGTTCGCCCAGAGCCCGGGGTCGCTGCGGAAACGCCACAGGCTGGTGAGGGTCGCGCACCGGTGTTCCCGTTCGGCCCAGGCGAGCAGGCCGCCCGGGGCGGCGGGCGCGTCGAGCTGCATGGGGTCGCCGGTCAGTACGAGCCTGGCTCCGGCCCGTTCGCACAGTTCGGCGATGGCGTCCAGTTCCGGGGTGCCGACCATGCCCGCCTCGTCTACGATGACGAGCTGTCCGGGGTGGATGAGGCCGGCCTGTTCCCGGGCGTCGGATTCGCTGATGGCGCGGCGTATCCGGTCGCGTTCGGCGGGGGTGCGCGCCGCGGCGAGCCGGCACCGGAATTCGCGTCGCAGGTCGTCGATCTGCGCCCGGTGCCGTTCGGACACGTTGTCGAGGAGCTTGGCGATGGTGATCGCGTTGGTGCCGATGCTGTCGGCGAGCTCGTCCCTGGCCCGGACGGACAGGGTCAGGCCGAGCACGGATCCCCTCCCGTGCCGGGTCTCCCATGCTCGGGCGACGGCGCGCATGGTGGTCGTCTTTCCGGTGCCGGCGGGGCCGATGAGCGCGCTGGCCGCGTGCGGGTTCTCGAGCAGGTATGCGGCGGCCTTCGCCTGGTCGTCGCTCAGCCGGTTTCCGCCGGCCCGCATGGACTGGATGAGCCGGGTGCCCTCCCCGGGTCCCCAGGCGAGCGGGTCGGTCCGGCCGAACGTGGCCATGACGCGTTTTTCCATGTCGAGGATCGTCTGGCTGGTGTATCGGTCGAGTGTGGGGTCGTCGAACGTGCTGCGTCCGGCGCGGCTGACGAGCGCGGGGTCGTCGCCGGCCTGTCCTGCACGGTAGCGGGTCGGGGTTATTTTCACGCAGCGGCGGATGGCGAGTTCGGCGACCTGGTTGGCGGTGTCGGCGCGGGCCGTGGGGTCGAGCCGGATGTCGGCGAGGAGGCGTTCGGCTTCGGCCCGGATGTTGCTGAGCGTCCATGTGGCGCGGGTGCGTTCGGTGTGTGCCATGGCAGCGTCGGCGAGCCGTTCGAGTTCCGTCCGGCCGGGTGTCTGGTGGTCGGCGAGCTGTCCGGCGAGGCGGATGCCCGCGGCCCGGGAGGCGGTCTGTCCCAGTTCTATGGCCCTGTCCCGGTGCGAGTCGACCGCCTGCCACATGGCGTCGATGCTGGTGCCGGGGGCTTCGGCCCGCAGTTTGCCGTGCCATCGTCGGGTCAGTTCTGCCAGTCCGGGTCGGGCGTCGGTCTTGGGCTTGCGGGTTTCCAGCCAGACCTGTTTGTGGAGTTCGGCGCGTCGTTTCCATCCGATCGTATGGCCGGTGCGGCGTTCCTCCTCGTCGATGATGGCGGCGAGCCGGGTTTCGATCTCCCTGTCGCGTCCGCTGAACGCGTCGATGAGCTCCTCGGGCACTCCCTGGACCTCGCCGGCCACGGCCCTGGTGCCGCGTCCGCGGGCGCGGGCCGGTTCGTGCCAGGCCCAGCCGAGTCGTTGGGTGAGCAGGTCCTTGACGAGGTTGGCGTTGTATTCGCTCAGTTCGACGGTGGCCCCGTAGACGGCGCGGCCGTCGAGCGCGGTCCATTGGCCGTCCGTGGTGCGGCGCACCCGGTTGGAGATGACCAGGTGCGTGTGCGGGTGGGGGTCGCCGTCCCTGGAGTCCCAGTGGTCGAAGGCGAAGCCGGCGACCCCGTCGCAGGCCGTGCTGGCGACGCCGCCGGCCCCGGCCCGGGTGGCCGCGTATTCGGCTTCGAAGTAGCCGATGGTCATGTCGGCCGCCTGGTGGAGGCATTCGTCGATGGCGCGGCGCGTGTCTTGGTCGGCGAACGCCCAGAGGATGCTCACGCTTTTGGGCACGGTCTGGGTCAGGTCGTATCCGGCGATGGGCGGCTGCCCGTCGTTGTCGGCCCGTATGCCGGCCTGGTCGAGGCTGCGGCCGGTTTCGGGGTTTCGGCGTTCGTTGATGAGCATGCGCACGGTCTCGGCGCCGGCCTGCCGTCCGGTCTCGCCGCCGAGCAGCCGGCTGGCCGATCCGATCCACCGGCCGGGCGGGTTGCCTTCGGCGTTGTAGTAGGCGGCTGGGTCGGGGCCTGTGAGCGGTCCGGGCGTGGCCTCGTCGGGTATGGCGCCGTCGGCCTGGAGCGCCTCGCGCGTGCGGTCGAGGTAGTAGTCGGCGCTGCTGAGTTTGGTCATGCTGATGGCCATGCGTGCTCCTCTCCTTTTCCTGCGGCGCCGCGGGCCGGTCCGTGGCGGCGCAGGAGTCGTTCCGCGTCCCCGTCCTCGCCGGTCCGGTCGCATGCGTCGATGATGCGGCCGATCTGGCCGTCGGGTCCCGCCTGCGTGAGGGACCGGGGGTCGTGGACGGCGGCGAGCGTGAGCATGCGCATGAGCAGGATGTGGGTGCGGGCGCGCGTCTCGATGCCATGTCGCCGTATGGTTTCGGTGTCCAGTTCGATGGCGTGCGCCCTCGTCAGCAGGTCGTCGGCGTTCATTCTGAGCCTTTCGATGGTTCCGGCGTTGGCGGCGGAGCGCAGCGTGCGCCGATCGCGCGCCGTCTTGTAGTCATGTGCCTTGCGGCATGCGTCGCCGCAGTATTCGCCTCGCGTGCCGGTATCGAGCCGTGCGCCGCATTCGTGGCATGATCGCCGTGGGCGGGCACTTGTCCCGGTGCGGGCGAGCCGGTTCCACCTGTTGCGGCACCGGTCGGAGCAGAAGTCGGGCACGGGTCCCTGGGCGGGCTTGTACACGGGTTCGCCGCACATGCGGCAGTGGCCGGCCGGCACCCGTCCCGGTTCCGCCTTGCGCGCCTGGCGCCGGCATCGGGCCGAGCAGTACCCGTCCGCCCATACCAGGGTCTCGGGGTGCGGGCACCGGGCCCATCTGCATCGGCCGGGTCTGGGCCATTCGCTTGTGGCCCCTGTGGTCCCTGGGCGGTCGCTCATGGCCTGGCCCCTTCGTCGAGGGACCACCATCCGTGGTCCGCGCCGTTGCGTCCTCGATGGTCCTCGGCCCATATGCCCTCGATGATCCGGTCCATGCCGACGGCCCGCGGGCCCGCGCCGTCGTCGTGGTCCAGGTCGGCGCGCCATTCGTCGTCCACCCCGGGCCCGGGTTCGGGCCACATGCCCTCGAGCGTGTGGTCTTCGCCCGTGTCGGTCATGGCCGGGTCCATGGTCCATGGGCGTGGACCCCTCCAGCCGGTCAGGCCCGCGATCCGGTCCATGCCCTTGCGTCCGATGGACCGGGCCAGGTCCACGGTCCACCGGTCCTCGTATGCCATGAGCGTTTCCGGTTCGAGCCGCATGAGCGCCGCCATGCATCTGACCGACCAGTAGCACAGTTCGACCGTCCCGTGGTCGGCTGGGCCGACGGCCTCGTTGCGCCATGCCACCCGCCGGCGCAGTTCGGCGGCCGCCTCGGCGACGTCGTTCCTGGATGCCATCAGGAGCGACTCCTGCGACATGCGGCGTCCGCGTTCCCGTTCCTTCCTCAGCTCCTCCCGGCGCCGGTTCCGGCATGCCCGGTGGATCGACAGCGGCTTCCCGCGGCGCGGGTCCCGCTCCTCCACCGCGAGCCCGCACACCGGGCATGCGGGCGGCTCCTGGATCATGTTCCCATCGTTCATGGCGCCCCCACCCGGCCCGCGTCTCCCGTCCCGTCGATAACGCCGAACCCCGATATCGGACGCCCGGACGGCAAACACCATCAAAAACGTTGCAGTTCCGCCGATAGGCGGCCGCCGCGAGGCGGTGGGTGCAAGAAGTCCATCTCCTTCGGAGATTGCATCGGGATGTGCTTTTTCTTGGGTTTTCTGATGGCGTCGTACCTTGTGGCTGGCTGTGTGGGTTCTTGGTTCTGTCTTCGTTGTTTCTGGTTTCTGTGTCGTGCTTTTTCGTCTGTCTGGGTGCTGGTTTTCATGTCGGGTTTTATTTCGCGTATGTGTCTGTTGTGCCGTTGTTTGTTCGGGGCCGGCTGACGCAGGGAGGCCGGGCATGGCGGCCCCGGCGGGTGCCGGCTCCTGCCGAACGGGGAGACGTCCACGGTCGGGAGCCTGCTCGTCGACTGTCGGGGATGCGGCACCGGTCCCGGGCGCGCCGCGCGATGCGCATGGCTCCGCTCCATGTGCGTTTGGGGAGACCGGCCCGATGGCGATGGGCTCTCGGGCCATGGACCGCATGAACCGGGTCCGCCCGCCGACCGGCCCATATGGTCCTTGGACCGTGGCCCGGTGGACGGGGACGCCATCGTCCGGCCCGGTCCATGGACCAGGGGTGGTCCGCGTGGCCGTCCCCGCATGGGCTTTCGCGTGGACCACGTATTTGGTTGGTCCGCCGAATGGACCGTGGTCCGTCAGGGTGGTCCGCGGGACCATCCCTTGCACGGTCCACGGTCCGTCAGGGTGGTCCGCGATGCCGGCCCTCACATGGGCTTTCGCGTGGGCCGCATGATCGGTCCGGCATGTGGCCCATTGGCCCATTCGCATGATGTGGTCCGGAAGCGCGCAGGGCATGCTGATGGCCCACACGCATCGACGTGGCCCATTCGGCCTCCTGGTCCTTGGTCCACGGTCCTGTATGCCGGCCATGGCCCACACGGCGTGGGCATGATCGTGGACCGGGCCGGATTGGATTGGATGGGTCCACGGTCGATGCCGCCCTCCGTGCCCGATCGGCCCGTCCGGCCGACGGCAAAGGGGGCGGAGCCGTCATCGGACTCCGTCCCCTTTATCGTGTGCGACTATGCCAGGTCCTTTTTTATTCTTCTTGCCGCTTTCTTGTAGACGGTGTTGTCGTCACGAACGGAAACGACGACGACCATCATTCGAACTCCGGAACATAGCCGTCATCGACGGGCTTGTAGTCCTTGCCGAACACGTCGTCCATGCCGAGTCTTGTCCCGTCGTCCCTCTTCATTCGTTCCTCGGCTTCGAGGTACAGGGCGAAGTCCTCTTCGGCCTCGGTGAGTCGGCGGTAATCGTCCGGGCTGATGACGATGGCGGCCGGCTTGTTGTTTCGCATGACCACGATGGGGTTGTTGTCCCCCACCCTGCTGAGCGTCTTGCTGACCCCTCCGTGGCTGAGTTCGGACACGGACACGAGGTTGTCCAATGTGATGTTTCCCGCCATTCGCCCTGCTCCAATCGGTTCAAAAAATAGCTATTATCGTGATGATAATCGTATTCACGTTTTGCTGGTCGGTCAGGGGAGGACAGGGCCCGTCCGGCCCCGCCATCCCATGCCGGTCACTTGGTCGGCGCCCAGGGGTCGATTCCGGTCTGGGGCTTCGGTGTCTGGTATCCGTCGGCGGGGAAGTGTCCGGTGTTGCGTACGTAGTTGACGAGGTCGGAGTGTGCGATGTCCGCCCAGGGGTCGTTTGCGGTGTTGTCGAGGGTCTTGGTGTTCATCTTCGTTTTCCTTCCCGGTTGGTGACGACCGCTCTTTGCCGCGGTGCGCGTCGGGGCGTCAATGGGACGCGCGGGGCCCCGCAGGGGTCGCGTGGACCGTTGACGTCCCGGCGTGCGCCGTGGCATGGTGCGCCAAGGAACCGATCGGGAGGGAAAACGAAGATGGACGCCGGGACCCGGGCCACGTCGTCGTCCCGGCTTGGTTGGATGGATGCCGTCTCCATCCCGGTTCGTGGATGGCGTTGTCGTTGACGGCATATGGATGCGGAAGGGCTGGATGATGGGGACGGCTGATGTCGATCGCTTCTCGTACCGGTTTCGTCGGTCCTTCGAGGATGGCGGGCACGTCGACGCCTGTGTCGAACTGTCCGGATCGAGATGGCTGTATGTTTCCACGTCCACGGCTTTGGCCGGCATCCGTCGCCTCGTTGCCGGGGTTCTGGCGGACATGGATTCGGTGTTCGGCCGTCTTTGATGGACGTCACCCGTTCCTGTCTGAAACGCGAAGGCGGGGCCTCCGGCTTATGGATGGCCCCGCCCGTTTTGCTTCCCTGTGATTTTCCGATCACTCGTCGTCGGGTATGGTGTCATGGTCGTAGATGCCGACCATGCGGATGGTGCGTTTCGCCTCGCGCTTGAAGTAGACCACGAGCACGTCGTCATCGAAGGTGTGGAACTCGAAGTGGTTTCCGTCCCCGAACGGGCTGCGCTCGAGCGGGTGGTCGTGCCATCCGCTCTCCTCCACGCGCCCCTTGGCCGCCAGTTCGCAGATCGCCTCCCTTATGGATCGGATGATGGACGCGAACTGTTCGTGGGTGTATTTCTCCTTGAGGGGCAGCGCGGTCCGCCAGAAATGCGGCGAGGCCTTGACGCTCCAGTTCACTGCCCCACCTCCTGTGCGGTGAGGCCGAGTTCCCCGAGCACGTCGTCGGGGATGGTTCGTGCGTCGGTGGCGTCGTCGGCGACCAGCCCGTACTCCTGGGCCTCGGCGAGCAGCATGTCGCGGCGTACGTCCTCGCCGAGTTCGCGTGCGGACGGGGAGGAGAAGACGCCGTCGAACGGCGTGCGGTTCTCGTGGGCGACCTGGGTGACCATCATCTTCATGGCGGCGGGCGTGGTGATGCCGTTGCGCGCGAAGGCGGCGTCGGCACGCGCTTTGACGTCGTCGGGGACGTTGATCTGGATCAATGCCATGGTAAGCCTCCTTCTCCTTATGTGTTTTCCATATAATATCATAATCTGCTTGGTGTTGATTCGGGAATGATACCGATACCGTTCGTCCATGTCTCGGCCCATGCCGTTTATTTGAATCGTTCCTGGATGGGCCGCAGCGCCCCGGTGGCGGCGAGCAGGAGCGCGGCCTGCGCCTGCCGTCCCGTGCGGATGCCGTCGAGCCGGTATCGGCTTGTCGCCTTCCATATCTCGTTTTCGCGTTTCACGTCGATCAGGAGCATGTCCCGTCGGATCACGGTGCCGTCGATGCTGCGGACGCTCCATGTGCACAGCCAGGCGTGGATGGCGCCGGCCTCGATGGGGCAGCCGGCCCGCTGGCATGCGTCCAGGGTCGTCCTGCTGGGGATGATCTGGCGCGGCTGCGCGCCGATGGGCGGGCGGATCCGCTCGTCCATCGCATCGAACGCCTTCGCCGCTCCTTCCTCGTCGCCGGTGTCGATCCATTCGTCCATGGCATGTCGCCGCATGTTGGCCTCTTCTCCGGGTGAGGGCCGGCCCGGCGTATGTGTGGGCCGGCCCGGCGTATGTGTGGGCCGGCCTTGGTCGTGTGTGGTCGTCGTCAGATCGCCGGCTGCTGGGGTGCCGCGGGCGCGAACCCGTCGGTGAAGGCGGGCTGCCTGGTTTGGGCTCCCGTGGCGTTCCACGGGTCGCTGGCGGGCGTCGTCGGCTGCTGGGGCTGCGGCTGGGCCATGGGCTGGCTCGGCTGTGGAGTGCGTCCCGCGAACCCGTTGTCGCGCGGCGCCTTGTTGTAGGCGACGGTGCCGGCGCGCAGGCTGACGGCGAGGTCGGTGGCGCGCAGTTCGAGGATGCTTCGTTTCGCTCCCTGCTGGTTCGTGTATTCCCTTTGCACGTAGCTGCCGGTGACGATGACGGGCACGCCTTTCTGCTTGCCGTCGGGTCCGGTCGGCAGCATGCTGTGCTGCAGGTGTTCGGCCAGGTATCCGCTGGCGGTGCAACGGATCCATGTGGTGGCGCCGTCCTCCCATTGGCCGGTCTGCGGGTTCTGGGTGCGGCTGGTCTGGGCGACGTCGAACGTGGCCCATATGCCGCCGTCCTGTCGGGTGTGGAATTCGATGCTGCCGGTGTTTCCGCTGATGGTCAGCGTGACCTGGTTGATGGTCGCCATGATGGTGTTCCTTTCCTTGCGGGTTATGGCTGTTCTGTTTTCGGGAGGCGGCCCGTGCCGTCTTCCGTGTGGGTCACCTGTCGCCGGCGCGATAGCGTCGGCCTGCCCGGCTCATTGGTTGGTGGACAGGTTGATGGTGATGACGGGGTTGATGATGTCGGGCATGGAGTCGGCTGGCGGCCAGTCGTCGATGCCGGCGGCCTGCATGATGGCGGCGAGGCAGCCGCTGTGGGCGGCGGCGATCTCCCATTGCCAGCATTGCCTGTTGGACAGGGCGATGAGGTGGTCCCACATGGGGTAGCCGTTTTCGTCGAGCGCGGGCCGGCCGGCGTTGAGCAGGCCGATGAGTTTTCTGACCTGGGCGCGCAGGCGTTCGGCTTCGCGTGCGGTGACGGTGTCGACTTGTTGCCAGATGCGGCGGGTGGTCTCGTCGTCGATGCCGTTCGCGGCCTGTTCCCATGCCTGGTTCCTGAGGTCGGCGGCCTCCTGGGTTTCGGCGGGGTCGAGGGTGAGGCTTTTCCTCCAGGTGATGCCCATCTGCCATGCGCCGGAGTCGGTGGCCTGTGTCTGGCTGGTGATGGTGGCCGTTATCCTGTACTGGCTCATGATGGTGTCCTTTCCTGTGTCGTGGATCGTCTGTCCGGCTATCCCCTGTTTTTTCTTTTTGGCCTTTCGGTCAAGCGCAGCGTTACCGGCCAAAGCGGGTTCCGTCCAATCGATCGCGCCGGGCGCAGCCCGTCTGCGTGGCGATTTGACGGGTTCCGCGACGCCGGTATGATCGTTTCGGCTTCAGCCGAAAAGGCCAAAAGGGAAACCTGGGGCCGCGCCCCTTTGGGGGCGTTCCTTTTTCTGATAGGGCTTGCCCGTCCATCGTGTTTCCCGCATGCGTGCGGGAGACCGATGCCGGTCGGGGCCGGCGGCTCGGGCCGGCGCGGGGAGGTCCGGGAGGGGCGCGTGGCCCTTCCCGGCCGCCGGAGGCCGTCCCCGATCGCCTGGTTGGCGCGGGCGGGGACTCCTTGGCCGTGGGTCAGCCGATGGGGTGGACGGGTATCATGAACGTTTTGCCGTCGGGGAGCCTGCAGGGCGCTTCGGGGTCGGCGAACATGGCGGCGTAGCGTCCGATCTGCTCGTCGTCGAGTCCGAGGGGGCCGTCCTGCGGGTGGGGTCCCGTGATGACGAACGTGCCGCGGATGATGATGGGCTTGCCGGCGTCCGCGAGGCGGCTGTCCTGGCTGAGGCGGATGGTGCGGTTCGGCTTGAGGTTCTTGATCGCTCCCTCTTCGTCGCACCAGAGCGTGGTCCGCCGGTCGAGGGGCAATGGTTCGGCGTATCCGCCGATCGTCTTCCCGATGGCCGTGATGCTGGGGTCGATGTCGCGCAGTTCCGGACGGCGCAAAGGTTCGATGACGAGCGTCTTGATGGTGTCCATGATGGTGGTCCTTTCCTTGCAGGGGTTTGCCTGTCCTCCCGCATGGGCGGGAGGACGCTGCTGTTATTCGTCGATATGGCCGGCGGGGATGGTCCTGCGTTGTACCGCCCTGCGGCGGCGTTGCGGGGTGTCGATGCTCGGCGGGGTGCGCCGTCTGGTCTTGCGGCCGTATATCTTCCAGTCGATGCCGGCGGCCGTGGCCATGATCGCTATGACGACGACGTTGCCGATGGCTTCGGCGAATTCCGGGCTTGCGAGGTATTGACGGATGAGGTCCATGTGTGGCTCCTTGGTTTGTCCTGGGTTTGTTTCCGGCCTTCCTTGGCCGGCATGTCACGCCGTTTGCCCGCCGATGTAGGCGTCGGCCTCGGCCATGGATGCGCAGTAGCGTCCGTAGCCGGCGTCGACCCAATGGCCTTGGGCCTTGTGGAGCTGGTGCACGTCGTACGGGCGTGCGCCGTCGCCCGTCTCCTCGACGTCGTACCGGTATCCGCCGCGTTCGATGCTTTTGATGATGTTGCGTGCCATGGTGCTTGTTCCCGTCTGGTGGTCCCTTGTTTTTTCTTTTCGACCGGTTGGTCAAGCGCAGCGTTACCGGCCAAAGCGGGTTCCGTCATTAGCGATCGCGCCGGGCGCAGCCCGTTGCGTGGCGCGTTGACGGGTTCCGCGACGCCGGTATGATCCAGAGGCGAAGCCGACCGGCCGAAAAGAAAAAAATGGTCCGGCCCGCCCCTTGGGGCGGGTTCCGTGCGAGGGAATCGTGCCGTGTCCGCGGCGTGGACGCGGACGGGATGCGATGATGGCCCCTTTTTGGGGCCTTGCATCCCGGGAGCGGACATGCCGGCGGCGCGGCTCCTTCGTCTGGTAGGGCTTCGCCCGTTTCGCCGTCGTCCCGTTTGGCGGGGCGCGGCGTCTGGGTGGGGTTCGGCGGCGTGGGCCGGCCGGGGTTTGCAAAGGGGCGGCGTGAGCCCCTTTGCCCGCCGGGGGCCGTCCCCATCCGCCTGCCTGATGCGGGCGGGGACTCTTTCGGATGACGGACATGCCGGCGGCGTTTTCCTTCTCCGTCATGTGAGGGGGTGGCGGCTGGCGTCCCGGTTCATGAGGTCGCGCAGGTCGTCGAGCGTGTTCAGGCATTGGCGGCGGGTGTTTTCCGGTGTTTCGATGCCGTGCATGGTGTCGTGTCCTTTCCGTCGTGGCGTCCGATGGCGTGTGCCGTCGGACGCCACGGCTGTTTTTTCTGTCGGTCAGCGCAGGTATGCGGGGTATCGGCCGGATGCGGCCAAGGCGGCGACCATGATGGCGAGGCTGGTTTCCGGGTCGTCGTCCAGTGCGGCGAGGGCGGCGAGGGTGGCGGCCTTCCCGTCGCCGTCCCACCATGCGAGGTAGGCGGCGAGGGCGTAGGGTTGGGCGACGGGCCCGCCGTGCTTTCTGGCGCGGTCGGCCATCGCGCACGCCTCCCGCACCGCGCGGGCGAGGCGGGTCTCGTCGGGGCGGATGTGGGGGTCGTCGAACGCGGCTTTGAGCGTTTCGGTCAGCAGCGTCTTGTTGTTGAACGAGTGGGGCCGGGCGGCCATGTCGATGACGGTCGCCGTGTCGAGCTTGGGTTCGACGGCGGCGATGAGTGCGGCGTCCCTGATGGACAGGCGGGCCGTCATGAGCGTGGCGAGGTCGTCGAGCCGTTCCGGGTCCGCATCCTTGCCGTCGAGGGCTCGCATCCATGTCTCGAGCGCGGGGCCGGCGATGGTGCGGACGGCTTCGCCCGCCCCCTGTTCGGTTGCGGCCCGCTTGAGTTCCTCGATGATGTTCCGGGTTGTGGCGGTCATGGTGTCCTCTCCTTTTTGCGTCTTTTGTTTTTTGACCTTCTTCGGTCAGCGGATGCGTACCCCGCGTAAGGCGGTTCCGTCATGAGGCGACGCCCCGCCGTCCGGCGGCGTGTGCGGCGGCGTTGACGGGTTCGCCGACGCGGGTATGCTTCGATGGGCCGAAGAAGGCCAAACCTCTGTGTTTTTGCCGTGCCCGCCCTTGGCGGGCTCCATGCGGCGGCATGGCCGGCGGGCGCGCGGCGCGGTACGAACTGTACGAAAGCATCAACTATTACCAGTACGAAGAGAAGCTCGACGACCTGTTTGCCCGTAGCCAGGCGAAATAAAAAACGCCCG